>ENA-OROK01000165-OROK01000165.1-human-gut-metagenome-genome-assembly--contig:-NODE-165-length-85230-cov-12.625770_pt1 | contig 85230 bp, 72 predicted proteins | sample MGYA00242127_ERZ509046 | MGnify/ENA primary metagenome ERZ509046 (study PRJEB26280, sample SAMEA2338728) | human gut metagenome | biome: human gut; feature: human-associated habitat; material: faeces... | reverse complement strand
CGTTCGGCTGTTAACCGAAATGTCGTAGGTTCGAATCCTACCTGAGGCGCCATCTGAATAGACCTTGAAATGTGAACCATTGTTGTTCTGTTTCAAGGTCTTTTTATATGTATTAAGGCAGATATTTCCTGATAAAATATCATATTCAGGTACGCATTTCAAAATGGACACTTTTTTAGGGAAAATCAGAAAATCCTTTTGAGAACAAACTAACCCTTTCGTTTTCGAACCGTTACTGTTCAGTTCGCGGCTTGGAGTTTTCCTTATATTTATTGAAATAGTTGGCTTCGAATTTATCCGGTGTCTGGTTCATGAGAATAGAATGCGGCCGCTTGTTATTATAGAAGTTAATGTATGTTTCAATACTTTCGAAAAAATCTTTTTCTGTTTTGAAGCGATAACGATATAATGCTTCTCGCTTGAAACTACCAAAAAACGATTCCATAACAGAATTATCATAAGGCATTCCAGGGTTTGAAAAAGATTGCGTAATGTGAATGCTTCTTAGGTATTTTCTGAACTCATTAGACGTATAGTTACTTCCTTGGTCGCTGTGAAAAAGCAGTTTTTCGGTAGGGTTTCTTTTCTCATAAGCTATTTTAATGGAAGCTTTTGTCAGTTGTGTGCTATTGTGCCTTGAAATTTTGTATGCGATAACTTTTCTTGCGTACAAATCTAAAACAACACAGATATAATACATTCTGTTAAATACGCTGAAGTACGTAACATCGCTCACCCAAACTTCATTAGGATGAGAAACGTGAAATTGTTGTTGAAGAATATTGTTTTTTCTTTCCAGTTGTTGTTTGTATAGTGTTTTAGCGCAAGCTCTGATCGAGAATAATCCGTTGTTGTGCATTATTTTGGCGACGGTTGCCTCAGAAATGGCATAGCCCCTGTCTTTTAGTATCGCATAAATTTTGCTACTTCCGAAAATTTCATTGTTCTCGTGAAAGATTTGTTCGATGATTGGTGCCATTTCAGACTGCTTCTTTGCTACTTTAGTAGCTCCGTTCTTATTGCGTAATAGATGATTATAGTAACTGCCTTTTGCAACGTTTAGAGCTTCGCATAAAATATTTACGCTATATTCGGCTGAAAGGACTTTAATTACTTCGTATCGTTTTGACAAAGGTGCGCTTGGAGCGCAAGGCGAACGTTGTAGTATTTCAATGATTTTTTGTTGTCTTTCGCATTTCTGCTGTAAATCATGGAGATAACGAAAGTTTGGCGCTTTTCCGTTATGAAATGTGTTGTTGTATTCTTTTATCCAAGCATAAATAGTTGTTCTGGAGATTTTTAAATCGTGAGAAATTTTTGAAATTGTTTCGCCGTTTAAGTATCTGCTTACAACGGCGATTTTTTCTTTCTCGGGATAAGTGTTCATAAATTTTGCTCCTTTTGAAAACAGTAAGCAAAATTATAGCATATTTGAGAATTTATTAACAGCGGAATGTAAATACAAGAAAGCCTAAAAAATTGATGAAGTTTGAAATGCTTGTTTCAGGCTTTTTTCTTATATAAGTGAAACAGCTTGAAAAAATTAACGAAATATGGTATAATATGTACAATAAGGTGAGGTGGCATAAAAATGGAATCTATAGATATTTTCAAAGAGGTAATCGGATCTCGCATTTGTCCGCTCGTTGTAAAATATAAGCCATATATGGATCGTTTTGAAACATATCCATTCAGACATGCATTTGATAGGAATTTTGAAAATATGTTTGCAAATGCTTTGTTTGATAGCATTGTTTTTTATGCGTACGAAAAGGATGAGATTGAAAAAGAGTACGAAAAAAATTATTTAAATGACCTCCGGAAAGCGTCTCGTGTTGCTTACAGCCATAAGGTATAAGTACTCAACAATAAAACAACTTAACGACCTGTTTGAAAGAAATAATGTCGTCAATAATTGTTTGGAAATTTTTGAGGCAGCTTATAAAAACACATAAAATGTGTTTTTTGAGAAACTTGAAACTTTGTTTCGGGCTTCTTCTGTATATGTCAAACGACTTGAAATGATTAACTAATTATGGTATACTATAAATAACATATGAGATTGGCCGATGTAAAAAAACAAAAATGGCTCTAGTGATGCAGGAGGAATAGTAATGAGAAAATATGGCGATTATAGCGACTTAAATGAGGTTACGGCTTCTCAAATCAAGGAAATTATTAATGAGATTGAAGCGCGAGGCATTGACTGTACGATATTTTATGGATTTCCTTTAATTGAACTTGATAATACGACTACTATAATGAAGGGGTGTATCATAAGCCGAAAAGGTGTTATTATTCTTCACGATTCTCCAGATGAACGAAAAGTATATTGGAGACACATGAATAAGACTATCATGGAATGTCCTAGCATAAGTGAATTAATAATGGATTCTGATGTAAAATTAATTCGCTACGAAAAATGTGAGGATTTAGCTACCATTATTTCTGATATGGATAGTTCCAATGAAGATATAATGAATGGACAAGATGTTGATCTTTTGGTGGCTGTTATTCAAAAAGCTTATAATTTATCGAAATTTGATGATAGAGTTTTAGAGAAAGAAAATTCTATTGGGGCAGTTATAAAAAGAAGAAATAATCAAGTTAGCATATTAGATGAGGAACAATTTGAAACGATATATAAAACTCAGTTTGGTCATACTAGAATTCGAGGACTTGCGGGTAGCGGGAAAACTATATTATTAGCAAAAAAGATGGCATATCTTCATTATAGAAATCCAAATTTAAGAATGGCATACGTTTTTTACACTATCTCGTTAAAGCAGTTTATAAACAAATTATTTACTGAGTTTTATAAGGAATTTGATCGTTATCATGAGCCTGATATGTCAAAAATATCAATTTTACATTCATGGGGAAATAAAAATGTCGATGGATTTTATTCGGTTTTATGTAAAGAAGTTGAAATTGAAAGGAAAAAGATGGGAGATGTAGTTGGGTACAGAAATAAATTGGATGCTGTATGTATGGACTTTCTGGAGCAAGTTGGAACGAAAGATGTTGGTTTGTACGACTATGTGTTTTTGGATGAAGCTCAAGATTTTTCTATAGGATTTTATAAATTAGTAATGAAATCATTGAAGCCGACAGGAAGATTGGTGTATGCTTATGATGAATTACAGTCGCTAAATGAAGAGAGTAAAATCCCGTCCAAATATCAAATTTTTGGCAGGAAACAATGTCAAGACATTAATCTTCCGATTTGTTATCGCACTCCACGAGAAATACTTGTTACAGCACATGCGTTGGGCCTGGGAATATATAAAACAAAAGAGGATGGTACATCGGAGATTGTTAATATGATTCAGGATGTTGATACATGGTCTGCGATTGGATACGAAGTTGAAAATGGAGTCTTGGATTACGGTAAATTTGTTACGCTAGGAAGAAAAGACGTTATCTCTGAAAAATGTTTAGACAGTGTAGTTATATTGAAAAAAGAAGATGAAGTCGAGCAATATGAGTACATTAGTGATCAAATTTTAGATTTGATAAAAAATCAGGATGTTTCTCCAGATGATATCTTAATTATAGATCTTGACTCTATTAATTTGAATGACGATTACTCCAAATTTAGGGAAATCCTTTATAAAAAAGCTTGGGATGAAAAAAAACAACTGTGGATTTGCAAATCAAATCTCGTCAATAAAGATAATGCTGTAAAGTTCAGAGTGAAAGAAAGTATACCGTTTACAACAATATTTAGAGCAAAAGGTAATGAAGCAAATATTGTTTTTGTTATAAATGCTCATAAAATGCAAGCTATTTCTTCGTATGCGCGAAATAGAATTTTTACTGCAATGACAAGAGCAAGGTTTAAAGTTTATGTGTTGGGGACAAAAGGGATGGAAACTTTTATTAAAGAAGCGGAAGCGGTAAAAAACAACAATTATACTTTACAATTTTGCTATCCTACGAAGGCTGAATTAAAGAAAATGTCTACAATTGCAAGATCGGAGATTAAGAACGCAAAAGATTATGAAGCCATTACCGATCTTTTTAAGAACATGAAGAATAATCCAGCATTAATTAAAGAAATTTTGTTAGAACAGATGGGGACATCTTCGTTAGAAGAATTACTATCAATGCTGCATGAGGATGAGGAATCCGATGACTAAAATAAAATCTGAACGAAAGCAAATAATTGAGGAATGGCAATGGATTTATGCAAATTTTCCAAAATTTAAATTAATTGAAGATATGAAAAATGTCTTGGAGATAAATCATTCTTTAGGTATCAATGCGGGTCATTTTAAATCTACGAATTACGTTAATTTATACAACCAAACATTTGAGAATGAAGACTATTCAATATGTCTTATGGATTATTCTTTAATTTGTATGAACTATGTGTTTGATTCAAGTGGAAAAACAATTTCTCACAATTTAATGTACATTCCTTGCCCAACAAATGAGGAGGAAAATGAATCGTTAAATGAAGTGCTTTCCAAGTATATACGTGTTGATTATGATCGGTTTGGATATAAAAAGACAATACATACGTTGGTGCATTTGCACACAAATATTTACAAATCTCAAATGAGAATACCGATTATGCATATTTTAACTCCTAAAGATTTTCTTTTTGTGATTTTAAAATATGTATACCATAGCGATGATGAAATTGTGAATTCATTATTGGTTGATAAAGAACGCGATATTTTGTTGGATTCGGAAGATGCAATTAAACTTCGTTTAGCATTAGGGAAAAATACTTGATGTAGATTGATGCGTATAAACAATGGAAATAATTTTTATAGCTTGTAGTTATTGGTGTAATGGCAACTCTATAGATGATTTTATACAATGCTTTGGAAATTAGAGTGTAGCTATTTCGTATTAGAAAGCCACGACTATCGGTCTAAAAGAATTTTGACTTTTAGACCGATTTTTTAATGATTGTATGCTTGAAAAATTTGTAATTTTGTGCTAAAATAACCTTATTATAAATGTCGGAGGATATGCGGTGGCAACCAACAGCAACTTGCAAATGTCGCGTAGTGGCAGACAGGACGAATTTTATACGCAAAAGGAAACGGTTGAAAAGGAACTTTGGCACTATCAAAAGTTTTTTGAAAACAAAGTTGTCTTTTGCAATGCCGACGACCCTGCGATAGGAGAGGATGGGACAAATCATTATGGGGACGACAGGGGCGGTTTTGCAAGTAGTTTCTTTCAGTATTTCCGTTTGAACTTCAATCATCTCGGCTTGAAAAAGTTGATTACTACGCATTATGTGTCAAACGGCAGTAGCTATAAATTTGAGATAGTCAAAACGGATAAGGGCAATCAAATAGGAATACCCGATTATATCAAAACTCCGTTGAAAGGCAACGGCGATTTTCGTTCTCCCGAATGTTTGGAACTTTTGAAAGAGTGCGACGTCGTTGTAACAAATCCGCCGTTTTCACTTATGAAAGAATATTTGCCGCTTATGCTTAACAGCGGAAAACAATTTTTAGTTTTGGGTAATATCAATCATATTACGTTCAGGGAAATATTTCACTTTTTTAAAGATAATCAATTTTGGCTTGGGTATAATAGCGGTCATTTTTGGTTTAACGTCCCCGAATATTATGATGAAAAGGGAACTGATTTTAGAGTGGTAGGCGGACAAAAGCAACGACGTATGGGAAATATTTGTTGGTTTACAAACATTGACAACGAAAGGCGACACCAAAAGTTAGAACTTTACAAACATTATTCTCCCGAAGAATATCCTACTTACGATACCTATAACGCTATCGATTGCAAGGTATACAAAGAAATTCCCGATGACTATTATGGCGTAATGGGAGTCCCAATTACATATTTGCCTTATCATTGTGCGGAACAGTTTGAAATATTGGGAAAGTTTGACGGCGGTACGGGAAGTAATGATTTGGATTTGGCAAAACCGTTGGTTAATGGAAAGTCAAAATATAAACGTATTGCTATTCAGAGGAAAAAATGATGCGCATAGAGAAAATGACTATTACAATACCCGAACTCATAAAAGGGTATGCCGAAAAAGGCAGAGAGGGCGAGGACGGCGTGGTTGCTTACGGCGGTTTGTTAGATGTTCGTCCGCCGTATCAAAGGAATTTTATTTATAACGATAAAGAGCAATGCGAGGTCATACGGACAATATCGAAAGGCTTTCCGCTGAATGTTATGTATTGGTCGAAAACACCCGACGGACGATTTGAACTTATGGACGGACAGCAGCGCACGATTTCGATTTGCAGATATTTTGCCGACGGGTACAATACCTATTCGGTTGGAGATTTGGGCGTAGGACACGATAACGAATTTTTTGCTCATAATTTACGCGATACATATCCCAGGAAATATGAGGAAATGCTTGCTTACGATAAACTTGAAATTTATGTATGCGAGGGAACAGCAGAGGAAATACACGATTGGTTTACCGTTATAAACATAGCTGGCAAGGTTTTAACTCCGCAGGAAATTTTGAATACGTCTTACACGGGAACGTGGTTGACAGCCGCAAAATCTTATTTTTCAAGAAAATATAACTGTCCCGCTCAAAATTTAGCAGGAGATTATATGAGCGGTTCGCCGAATAGACAGGATTATTTGGAAACCGTTTTGCAATGGATAGCGGATAGGGACGGGCTGAAAAAAATCAGCACTTATATGGGCGACCATCAAAGCGATGAAAACGCCGAGGATATAATAAACTATTTTAAGTCCGTTTTTGCGTGGGTAGAGAGAACATTTACCGTTAAAAGAAAAAAATTGATGAATGGGTTGCAATGGGGACTGTTTTATAACAGACACAAAGACGATAAATTAGACCCGATTGCCGTAGAAAACAGAATACAGGAACTTTTGCAAGATTATGATAACGACTACGGCGTAACAAATCCCAACGGAATATATGAATACATTTTGACAGGCAAAGAAAGTTGTTTGCAAATTCGCGCTTTTAGACAACAGGAAAAACAACAGGCATACGAACGGCAAAACCATTGTTGCGCCGATTGCGGGAAACCGTTTGATTTAAGCGAAATGGAAGCGCACCACAAAAAAGCGTGGGCAGACGGCGGTCATACCACGCCCGATAATTGCGTTATGTTATGCAAAGAGTGTCATTACAAAACTTTTAAGTACAACTAATAATACAAATAATCGAATTCAAATAGCAAACGACAGATTTTGTAGTACACACCTATAAAAACGCGAGATTTTGTCATACATACACAAGATAAAAAGTCGACATTTTTGCAGAAATAGCAAAAGTCGGCTTTTTTGTCGTCCAAAAATATGTTATAACGTAATTAAGAGAGAAGTTTTATCTTATTTAGGGAGGTGGAAGTTTGAATTATACTATAGAGGTCGGTCGATGAAGCAAGAGAAAGCGTACAAAATAAAACTCATAAAAATCCTTGAGATACAAAGACGGCGATGAAATAATCGAAGAAACAACGAGAGTGGAAATGCCATGACGTACGTCGACGTTGTTTGCCTAATTAAAGTAAATCGATTGCTTAAATCGCTTTAGATACATTTAAATCGCAAGCAAGGGAAATTCGATTGCTCAATCTTAGAGGAAAATTTTACGTATTTACTTTTTGCATTAAATATGATATAATACAATTAGAATTTAAATATGGGAGGAAAACAACCAATGAAAACGATTACGGTTAAAGGAGTCGGAAAGGCTTCCGTTAAACCGGATCTTATCGTAATATCGATGAGATTGGAAACCGAAGACAAAGAGTATACAACGACTACCTTGGCGGCGGCGCAACGGATAGATGCGCTTAACAAGTCGTTAGAAGAAATTGGATTCGGTAAAGACGCCTTAAAAACGACCGATTTCAGCGTGCGAACCGTTTACGAAAGCGTTAGAGAGCAAGGCGGTAATTATAAGAGCGTATTTAAGGGGTATGCGTGCAGTCACACTTTAAAAGTAGAGTTTGGCTTCGACGCTAAGCGGCTTGCCTCGATTTTATCTGCAATATCCCGTTGTGTTGCAAAGCCGGAGTTGACCGTTACGTTTACGGTTAAAGATCCGTCTGCGGTAAGTAGCGAACTATTACATGCGGCAGCGCAAAACGCAAATGAAAAAGCAAACGTTCTTTGCTCGGCAGCCGGGGTAAAATTGGGAGAATTACTTTCCATCGATTATAATTTTGGAGATATAAACGTGTGTTCCGATACAGACTATAAAGTCGAAGGAAGATGTATGATGAAGGCAGAGGCATGTTTGTCTGATATAAATATCGTTCCCGACGATATCAAAGTAAACGATACGGTAACGTTCGTTTGGGAAATAGAGCGCAAATACTGATTTTAAAGGATATAGCTTCCGGCGATGCGAAAACAAAAACAAATTATGGATACAAAAAAGTATCCCCATAAAGATTGTGACGGAGACAGAGAAAGGCATAGCCGAAACTTTCGACATGTAAAACGTTGTCTTACAGTGCTTATCGCAATTACGATAGCCGTGCTTCTCATGAGCGTAGTATTTTTTGTTGCGCAAAAGAACGGTTATGGGCGTACGTTACTGATCCTTGCCTCAGTGCTTATCGGATTAGACGGACTGTTGTATTTGTTGGCGAGGCGAAATAGTATAGAACTGCAAAATACGAAATTTAACGCCGACGTTTCCATAGAAGAAATAAAAGAGAAACGAAAGCAGCGTCTTATGGCGAAAGATAAGGAAAACAAGGCAAACGTATACAAAAAAACTTTTCCTGAGGTTCTGAGCGGTGACGGCGCTAGCGAAGAATTTAAGCGACTTGACGACATAATGTTTTTTAATATGCTCGGAGACTAATAGATATCTGTTTAATACAGATAGTATGCAAGTTTGGTATGTATGCGATTTTTCGCCATGGTCGTGAATAATTGTGTTATGCATTAAAATGTCAAGATGCAGGAGAGTTGCTGTATTTTGACGTTTTGAATACCAATGGGAGTCGACATAATACGCAAATTAAGGCAACAAAGTTTGATAAAAACAAAAGCGAAAACATCGGTGATGCGAAGCCGAGGAATTTGACAAAAAATTAATTAAATGAATCGAGAATGAGTTCGGTATTGTGTCGGACTCATTCTCGATTTAAGGGTAATTTTCTAAGTGTTGAAAAAATAAAAATATTCTTAAAATTTTTCGTTTTTGTTCGACTTTTGGTGTGCATCTCGTCCGGGCTCCGCTTTTTCGAATACAAGATATTTCGTATATCAGAAGAGATATGCGTTTATGTTCGGAAGCGAGCAAATTTGACTTTATAATGCAATATTTGCCCTAATATTTCATATAGGTATATTGTATAATCTTTTAAAGGAGCGTCAGATGCGGCTAATTAAAAAGTTAATAATACTTTCCGGCAAGGGCAGAGGTTCGCTGATGCTGGAAAAAAACGCATACGGAGTGACCGGGAAATTGTCCCTTAACGGTATCGACGGGCAAAATCGCCGTCTGATAGTTATTTCCGGCGGCGACTCGTTTATAACCAAGATAGGCGGTGAAAAAGTAAAGGTAGAAATGGGCGACATAGATTACGACGAAATTCACGCAGCCGTAATATCCGATACCGAAGTTTTGCTTTACGGAAGCAATTGCCCGACGAAACTAAGTGAAGAGCGAATAATGAACGAGGCAAAGGAACTTAGCCGACGGGCGGGAGATAATGCGATAAAATACAGCGGCGTTTCGTCGCCGGGCGATTATTTTAAAAACATCAAACCATACGACGATTATGCTATAGCCGAAAAAAATTATTTTGAATTACATACTAAGACGCTTAGCGACGAACAAAAATCCGGTATGGGCGCAAGCGAAAAACAAAATACTGTGAACGAATCGCAGGTAAACATCGCTTTGTCGAATACTGTTAAGGAAAATGCAGCGGAGGATAAAGGGAAGAGCGAACAAAGCAACGATTACGCAGGAGATTATTTTTATCGGCTGTGCGTAAGAAGCGTGTTCGGTAGTTCTGCCACACTCCTTTCGCTCAATGATAAGCAAAGCCGCCTCAACGATGAAACGAAAACGGGTACGTCCGCAGTACGAGATAAGCTCTATTATGAAAAACTGTCGGCGCAGGCTAAGGAAGATGCCTGTTCTGTCTTGTCGGTATCCGATGCCGATGAAGTTAAGCCGACGTGCGGTATATCGGACACAGACGCTTTTAAAGAAGAAACGCCTAACGAACCGACTTTGTTGCGGGCAGATCCGTTATCGGTAAAAGGTCCGAAGTGTTTTGTATCGCCGCAAGCGGTAAAAAACAACGAGCAGAGACAAAATGCGGATTACCCCGTTAAAAAGAGCGATACTTCCGATTATAGGCAAAACGAAAATTCCGTTCGTTCGCTTAGGGATAAGACGAACAATTCGTCGACTTTTGTAGCCGCCGCTCACGAAGATAACTTTACTATTCGGGGCAGAGACGCCACTTTTTACGAGAAAAACAGCGTCAAAGTAAGCAAGTTATTTTCTTCGTACGAGCGCTGTAAAGAAATAGAGCAGGTTATCCCAGGAAGTAGGTTCGTCAAGATAATGTATGACGATAGGCGGTACTACGTAGTAGGACTCGTAGACGATTATATTTGTTACGGCGTGCCGAGTGAAAGCGATCGGCTCCCGGAGGCGTTTTCCGGTTACGGTACGTATTTGTCGGTGGGTGGAGGCAGAGGATATTATATGCTTTATCAAGACGGCGTTACTGGGAAAACTCTGTCAAAAAAGAGCTGATCGATTAAGAAGACAATAGATAATTTTGTCGTTAAGTCAAAAAATAATGCGAGAGTCTTGCCCCGTAAAAGGGAAAACTTCAATTATATTGCTTTATGCAGTCAAAATAATTTGACTAATTGCGCCTAAAAAGGTATAATGTTTTAGATAACTATAACTATAATTGGAGCTAGAAAGCAATGAAGAAAAAGATAATTGCCGTCATTATTTCCGCCGTATTGCTGTGCGTGCCGCTTTTCGGTTGTTCGGAAACTCTTACGCCCGGCGTTTTGGAAGGAGAACAAGATACTTCTTACGGCGTTTTCAGTAACGGCGGCAGCGCCGTTCAGTACGGTAACTATATTTATTATATCAACGGATACAGAGGTTATGACGACGCAGGATCCGATAACCTATGGGGCAAAGTCAACAAGGGCGGCTTATATAGAGCAAAACTCAACGGCGGCGAGGATCGCCTTGTTTCTTATACCGACGCTTTTGGCGTGACTACGCAGGTTAAGACATTCGTAAGCACTTTCGACGTAGCTGCTAACAGCGATTTTGTAACACATAAAGCTACTATCGTTACCGGTTACAAAAAAGACGACGACGGTAAGATCGTATATGACGATGACAAAAAACCTGTCAAGATTACCGAAGAAATCGACGAACTTACTTCGGAGTGTCTTGCACCCAAGACTATAGGCACTGCCGGCTACGATAAGGGCGGAGTATTTATTTTCGACGATAGCGTTTATTATGCGTCGCCCGCAAACAGCCAAGACAGAGAGGGTAATTTCGAAACCGAAAAAATTTCTTTCTATCGAACCAAGCTTGACGGAAGCAAGTCCGTAAAACTGTACACTACAAAGACATCCGACAAAACCGCAAAATACGCTTTTTATAAGCAAGGCGAAAAGGTGTACCTCGTCGTTCATGACGGCAACGACATCGTGTCGGTAACCGTAGGTGCGAAGAAGGCAGAAAAAGCGGAAATAATCGCATCTTCCGTGACGGACGTTTTGTTTCCCGTAAAAGAAGTTTATTATAAGGGTATGGACACTAACTCGGCAGAAGATTTCGTGTACTTTACCAGAGACATTTCCGACGACGATAGCGTCAGAGCGGGTAAAATAACCGAAGCTATTCGTCCCGACGGAAGCGAGCGCATTACTTTGCTTTCGCCCGGATACGACATTACGCTCAAAAACGTTGACGGCGGTTTTGTATTCTTCGAAGAAGACAGACCTGCCGGTAAGCAGATAAAATTCAGTAATTTCCACGAAGCGTTTATGATTCACTCTGAGTCGTATAAGGCAGCTTACGAGGCTCGTTACGCAGATATCGAAAATGCACTCGGCGCAAACAATCCGCTTATCGGACATATTTCCGGAACTGCGTTTGCACAGGAAAACATTTCCGATTATACGACCGTTATAGGAGTTCGTCCCGACAAAAGATCTAACCAGACTTACGTTATATGTTCGAAGTCGAGCGGAATATTCTCTTATGACGGCGAGCAACTCATAACGATATACGACGGTACCGTAAGCAATTTGCTTGCCGTAAAGGACGGATACGTTTACTTTAATAACAGCGGAGAGTTTATGCGAACTTCGGCATTCGAAAAAGGCGAAGCGGAAAGCCTTGCTACCGATATGAATACGTCCGCTACGTTTAAGCTCGACGTATTCGGTGATTTTGTAGCTATGTTCGGCAAAGTAGACGACTATGCTTCCGACTATATGATGATTGTCAATCTTACCCGTATCGATCAGGAAAAACAGTTCCTCGGCGTAAAAATCGACGACGATAAGTACGATCCGTCCGTAGAGCTTAAGACAGAGTCGGACGAAAGCAACGCAAACTAAATACAGACAAGTTTATCGAGGCTCGAAACGGTGGTTTCGGGCCTTTTTTTTTGTTTTGAGTTCGGAAAACGGATTAAAAGTTTTTAGCGGTCGGACGAATTTAAAGAGTTGAACAGTCGGCATGTATGCGTTTTTGCGACAGTCTATCGAATTATAAATAAGCGATAAAAATCGACGATTAGACTGCAAGTGTTATCATAATAGCGATTTGCATCGTTTTAAGATATATAAAAACGCTTTTCGCTGTATATCTATGCTGTCGATATTTGTTTGGATAAGTACAATAAAAGTTGACTTTACCTTTGCGATGATGTAGAATAAATCTCAAGATGATATTCGGTAAATACATAAACAAATATTACTTGCGATTTTTTCATTACATTTTTGCAGGGTTGATAGCGTTGATAGCCGTTGACATTGCTCAGCTGAAAATTCCCGAGTATTATAAGTTAATAGTTAACGGAATAAACGACGGCTTCGTAGAAGCGGGCGGAACCGTTGTCGCTTTTGACGCTGCATTTGTGGTAAACAATATAGGCATGCCGATGGTGGCTATTATTGCGGTAATAGTAGCAAGTCGTTTTTTGTGGCGAGTTTCGCTTTTAAGTGCGTCGGCAAAGACAGAAACGGCGCTTCGTAAAGAGATGTTTGACAAGTGTATGACTTTGTCTGCCGCCGAATATGCGGACAACAAAGTAGGCTCGCTGATGTCTTTGTTTACAAACGATCTCGAAACTATCGACGAATGTTTCGGATGGGGCATACTCCGATTTTTCGACGCTGTGTTTTTAGGCGGCTTAGCGGTGTATAAAATGGCGAATATGAGTTTGAAACTTACGCTTCTTGCCATGGTACCTATGGCTCTCATGATAGCTCTCAGCGCCCTTGTGGGCAAGTTTATGGCAAAAAAATGGGAACTCAGGCAAGAGGTGTATGCGTCGCTTTCCGATTTCGCACAAGAAACTTTTTCGGGGATTTCCGTAATAAAGGCGTTTGTAAAAGAAGCGGCTCAGCTGTCGAGATTTGCCAAACTAAACGTAAAGAACGAAAAGGTCAACGTCGAATTTACAAAGATGTCTCGACTGCTTAATTCAATAATAGTTTTGCTTGTAGGTTCGGTAGAGGCAATCATATTGGGATACGGCGGATACCTTGTGTATAGTGACGTTTTCAACGCAGGCGAACTTTTGGAGTTTTTGGGATACTTCGGGACAGTGGTTTGGCCTGTTATGGCAGTCGCAGAACTTATAGACACCGGTTCGAGGGGTAAAGCATCGTTAAAACGAATAACCAAATTGCTCGATACCGATCCGTCGGTAAAGGACGCTCCGGACGCTGCCGATTACGAAGTAAAGGGAGAGATAGAGTTGAGGCATCTTAGCTTTACTTATCCGCTCGGAGATCGTCCGTCGTTAAAAGACGTTAGCGTTAATATAAAAGCAGGACAAAATGTGGGGATATTAGGTAGCACCGGCTGCGGAAAAACGACGATTGCGGAACTTTTGCTGAGGTTTTACGACGCCCCCGACGGCAGTATAAAAATAGACGGAAGGGACATAAAGGACTTTACTCTTAGGTCGCTGCGTCGCAGCATTGCCTATGCGCCACAGGATAACTTTTTGTTTAACGATACCATAGCCAATAACATTGCGTTCGGCAATGAGCATGATGACGATGTTTCCAAGTTTGCGTCTATGGCAGACGTTGACGGTGACATAACCGCATTTAAGGACGGATATAACACGGTGCTCGGGGAGAGAGGCGTAACCGTTTCCGGCGGGCAGAAACAGCGAATTTCCATGGCAAGAGCTTTTTATAAGCAAGCTCCCATACTTATATTGGACGACTCCGTTTCGGCTGTAGACACTGCGACCGAACGGAATATTTTGGATAGCATCAAAAAGGAGCGCGCCGGCAAAACGACGCTACTTATGTCGCACCGAATCTCTTCGGTAAGAGATATGGACGTAATAGTTTACATGGACGACGGATTGGTCATAGGCTCGGGAAGTCACGACAAACTGTACGATACGTGCGAAAAATATCGTTTGGTAGCGGATATGCAAAAACTCGACGAGGAGGGCGGCAATGAATAAGTATCTTCCTTTGTTGATAGTCGGAGCGGTAACAGGACTTGTATCTGCGATTTTGATAGTAGCAGCGGTGACGTTTAAGGATAATACTCAAACCAAAGCAATTCGAAATTTAAGCGACAAAGTGCTTATAAAACGGTTACTTTCGTATGCGAAGGCGCACGGTAAGAGCTTTTTGGTAGTTGCTTTTCTTATACTCGTATCTATCGGATACGACGTATGTTCGCCTTTGATAGTAGCTTACATAGAAGGTATAATAAAGAGCGATTTTAAATTAAACGAGCTGATAGCTCCGACTGTGGTATATGCGCTTGCCATGATAATTTCCGCAGTGGCGGCGTATTGTCAGTCCGTTTTGTTGCAAAAAACCGGGCAAAAAATAATTTCGGCTATGCGAGAGGATGTGTTTAGTCACATACAAAATTTTTCGCACGAACAACTGAATCGCATGAAGGTCGGCACTTTGGTGACGAGAGTAACCAACGATCTCAACGCCATTTCCACATTGTTTACAAATGTGCTGGCAGATCTTATAAGTAAGGCGGTTATGCTTATAGGCGTTACTGCTGCAATGTTCAGTATAAATTACGCCTTGGCACTTGTCGTAATGTGCTTCATGCCTTTTATAGTGCTGTTTACTTTAGTCTTTCGTAAGTTCGCCAGGGCGGCGCATCGCAAAGTCAAGGACGGGACATCCGCTTTAAACGCATTTTTGTCCGAAAATCTTTCGGGGGTTAAGGTTACGCAGGCGTTTAATTGCGAGGATAAAAAGAAGGAAGAGTTCGACGTAAAAAATTCCGATCTTTACAAAGCTCGCAGGCAACGAATATTTGTATTTTCGGTTTACAGACCGATGGTGTATTTGCTTTACGTGACGTCCGTACTCGTTTTGTTTTTGCTCGGCAGTTACGGTGCATTGGACGGTGCGGAAATTATGGGACAAGTAATTACCGCCGAAACCATAGTGGCGTTTTATATGTATTTAAGCAAATTCTTCGATCCCATACAGATGCTTGCCGAGCATTTTAATTGGCTTCAGTCCGCATTTGCTTCTGCCGAAAAGGTGTTTACGATATTGGATACGCCTTTGTCTATGACGGATACAGACGGGGCTGTGGACGTAGAAAAACTGAGAGGCGATATCGAATTCCACGACGTGTGGTTTAGATACACCGAGACCGAGTGGGTGCTAAAAGGAGTTTCCTTTAAAATCGAAGCGGGACAGACTTTGGCGCTCGTAGGCGCAACCGGAGCGGGCAAGTCTACGATTTTGGCGTTGCTTACTCGTAATTACGACGCTCAAAAAGGTAAAATAACGATAGACGGTATCGATATAAAAAATATAAGGATAGCTTCGCTTCGAAAACGATTCGGTCAGATGATGCAGGACGTCTTTCTGTTTTCGGGTACGCTCAGAGATAATATCGTCTTAAACGGCGACTATACCGACGAACAGATCGAAAGGGCGTGCATAAGCGTGGGAGCCGACGAAATGATAAAAAAATTGCCGAGCGGACTGGACGAAAAAGTCAGCGAAAGAGGGGCGAATTTTTCTGTAGGACAGAGACAGTTGATTTCGTTTGCAAGAACGGTAATAACGGATCCGGATATTTTGATATTAGACGAAGCGACTTCCAATATAGACAGCGAAACAGAGGCGATAATACAAAATTCTCTTCATCGTATGATGAATTTTACGACAACGATAGTAGTAGCGCACAGACTTTCCACCGTTATGCGAGCGGATAAGATTTTGGTTCTCGAAAACGGAAAGGTCATCGAAGAAGGCACGCATGCCGAACTGCTGCGAAAAAGAGGAAAGTATTATTCGCTGTACACCTTGCAATTCCGCAAAGACGAGTTAAAGAAGCTTGCACAAAAAAGCGTATGACTAAGATAAAGCTGTGCAAAATCGGTTGACTTTGCAGGGGTAAAAGTGATTTAATTAGGCGTTATTTTTAATCGTGTGCGTAGGATGAAGTTATGACAAACAGCAAAACCAACAAGATAAAGAAATCGGTTACTGCGGCAATAGCGTTTTCGGTCATTACCGGAGCGGCGGTAGGATGCGTAGTTACGGGGTATAAATACTTATGTGCGACTGCGATAGGTTTATCTCAAACTTGTTATGACGCCATGCGACAAAAGTTATGGATCGTACCGATAGCACTTGTTTGCGCATATCTGTTTTCGTGGATATTATCTGTGGTTTATAAAAGACTTCCGTCTGCAATGGGCGGCGGTATTCCTACGTCCGTAGCGGTGCTCAGAGGCCGAATTCCGTTTAAATGGTTCGCCAATTTTATTTCGGTATTTACGCTATCAATAGCGGGATTCGTTACCGGAGTTCCTCTCGGTAACGAAGGTCCGTGCGTACAAATGGGTACCGCTTTGGGCAGAGGTTCGGTAAAGCTTTTGGGCAAAAGCAAAAAAGCTTTGGACAGATATATTATGACGGCAGGCGCATGTGCCGGATTTGCGGCTGCTACCGGAGCCCCCGTTTCGGGGATACTGTTTGCGATAGAGGAGGCGCATCACAAGATTTCGCCCCTTCTCGTAACGGTGTCTTTTGTCGCCGTTTCGGTATGTACCGTGACGGTAAAATTGCTTACGCCGCTTCTTGGCGTAAGTCCGAGTCTTTTTCCGGCATTCGACGGAGCTACGATGGGGCTTAAAGATTTATGGATACCTCTTTGCGTAGGCACTGTAATGGGGATATGTTCCGTGGGCTTTTTGTTTTTGTATAAAGGCGTAAAAAAGATAGCCGACAAATTGAAAATCGGCGTGCAAAATAAAATTTTTGCGGCTTTTACGCTGACTATAGCGGTAGGTCTGATTTCTTTTTCTTTTGTGTCTACCGGACACGAATTTATAAAAGAGTCGTTAGATTCGTCGATGCCGTGGTATTTTTTGCTTGCTGCGCTTGTTTTAAGATCGTTGCTTACCCTTTTTGCGAATTCGTCAGGTATAACGGGAGGAATATTTTTGCCTATTTTGGCAGTAGGCGCTGCCGCAAGTGCGCTTGTAGCAAAACTACTTGTCGTTATGGGTATGGATTCTTCGCTGGCGCTTACCGTTCAGCTCATCGGGATAGCGGCGTGCATGTCCGGAATGATGAAAACTCCGATAATAGCCGTTGCGTTCGGTTTGGAAGCGTTATCGCTTTGGAATAACCTTTTGGGCGTTACGATTGCGTCAGGGGTTGCGTATTGCATAACCGAGCTTGTAGGTGTGGAATCGGTGACCGATGCCGTAGTAGAAGACAAAATAGAGAATATAAACAAGGGCAAGGAGCATATCGTATATGAGGCGCATGCGATAGTGGGCGAAAATTCTTTTGCCGAAGGAAAACACGTCAGAGACGTATTGTGGCCGCCTAACTGTTTTGTCTTATCCGTGCAAAAGAAACGTCGGGACTCGGAGATAGACGAGCACGGCGACTTGGTTCTTAACGAAGGCGATATGTTACATATCAGATATACCGACGTTGAGGGCAGAGATATAGCCAAAAACGATATATTGGCGCTTATCGGACAGGAACATTTCGTTTCGAGCGTCGAAGTGGAGATATAGGAGAGCCGATGAAAAAAAAGGTAGGCGTAAATGTGTATGCTAAAATAAATTTTACGTTAAACGTAGGTAAAAAAACGGGGAATTTGCACGAAATAGATTCCCTGGTTTCCTCGATAAACGTTTATGACACTATATTTGTAAGCGACAGATTGGACGGTAAAATAAACCTTGCTTTCGATTCGGACGTGTTCGTTGCACCGCAGGAAAATACGGTAATAAAAGCCATAAAGGCGCTTAGAGATGATTTCGGAGATTTCGGCGTTGACGTGACCGTAAAAAAGAATATCCCGTTTTGCGCCGGGATGGGTGGCTCATCGGCAGACGCAGCCGGCGTCATAGCTGCGCTAAGCGAACTGTTCGATTTTGAAAAGCGCTATATAAATTATGCTAAAGTTTGCAAAAAAACGGGTTCCGACGTTTTGTATATGCTAAGCGGCGGATACGCACGAATATCCGGAACGGGAGAAAAGGTGGAAAAACTTCCTTACGACGGTACTTTTACCGGAGTTGCCGTTACTTCGACGGGAGTGGAAACAAAAGACGTATACAAGAAGTTTGACGAGGTGGGCGGCGATTTGCCTACGGATAACAACTCGGGCTTTTCGCAGAATATGAGACTTGGGAACATGCTTATGAAAGCGGCTTGCGAAATTAATCCGCAAATCTGCGCTTGTGCAGCCGCGTTGGAGAGGGAGGGACTTACCCCTAACATGACCGGCAGCGGCTCTACGGTATATGCGTTTACTCAAGACGCACGAGAAATAGCGAAAAAACTTACGGCAAAAGGTTTGCGCACATTTGCATTTGAAACTTTACCTTACGGAATAGAATTTTTGTAATGCGTTAACTTTGCAAACGCTGCTTGCGATAATACAGTTAAAATATAAAGGCTTTGTCTTTTTAAAAAGGCAAAGTTTTTTTATTTGACGAGTATAAATATTCGAAAAGGGGCAATAATTTGCCGTATGAGAAGATTAGTGGCTTTAATGGGAGCTTTGGCGGTAATTCTCGGTCTTTGTCTATATCGTCAAGGTTGTTATATCCCCGGAGAAGGAGAACGCATAGACTATTACGGGAGCGAAACTACGGCACTCGAATGTTGCGACGAACTTTGGCGCGAATATTTGGACGGTGTGACAGTCATATACGCATACACTCCGCTCAGGGCGTATTACAAGCGTGTGCACGGCGAAAAAGTCAATGTTATGATAGCCGTGCGGGGAAATAAAATTTCAGTGGGTAGCCCTATTCTTAAAGGCAGTTACTAAAAAACGGCGGCGACCGAAAAAAATATGTATAAACGTCGCCAAGTAAGATAATAATCATATTCGACAGGAGGCAATATGAAAGTTTATTCAAAATCTGATTCAACCAAAAAGAAAAATCTCGGTGCCCTTATAGTAGGCTGTGTATTCGTGGTGTGCGCTATAGTCATCACGCTGTGCGTAACGCTTGCCGACAAACCCGAACCCGATAATGTTGTGCCGGCTAACGGAGACGCAAAAACCGAATACGTTATGCCGCTTGCCGAGTATACGCTCGGACAAGAGTTTTCGGACAAGCTTGTTTATAACGCTACGTTAAAGCAATGGCGTACGCATAACGGCGTTGACTTTACGGCTCCGGTGGGCTCGGCAGTAAAGGCAGTTTACGACGGCAAGGTCGTTAAGGTGGAAACTACCACGCTTGAAGGCGGAGTAGTTACCATAGAGCAGACGGACGGACTTATAGCCGTATACAAGTCGCTTAGCGAAATAAAGGTCAAAGAGGGCGATAACGTAAAGTCAGGAGACGAAATAGGCAAAGTAGACTCGGTTATGATAATCGAGAGTGCCGACGGCGCTCATCTTCATCTCGAAATGAAGAAGTCCGGCGAATATGTGGATCCTATGGCATATTTACCGGGCGGCAAAAACAAATAATAAAAATCGTCAACCGACATATACGATTGGTTGACGATTTTTACATATAATCACTTAATTCGAAGAACTCAGAAAGTCATAATAAGAAACGGAGACGCTTTTTGACCGATGTTTTTTATTGCGGTTTTCTTTTTCCCGAGGATAATAATTTTGCTTTTGGAAGATGGGAAATCATACAAACCGAAGCAAACGATGCCGCCGATGTACTAAATACAGCTATTTAGCTATATCGATAAGCTCGTATTTGTCGCTACCGATACCGAGGGCCACGGCGCATTTAATGGTGTATTCGCCGTTTCTCGAACGGACTCTTTCCATAAAATGTTCTTTCCCGCTGTCATTTGATTGTAAAACAAGGTCGATACATGCTCGGTCTATGGCTACCGGATCCGTAGAAGCAAGAATGCCGATGTCTTTTAGGCACGGGTCTTCGGCTACCGCACAGCAGTCGCAGTCGACCGACATGTTCTTCATCACGTTAACAAACGCCATATTACTTTTAAAGTAATCGACTACGGACTTTGCCGCATCTGCCATAGAGGAAAGAAAATCGTCGTGATTTGCTGTCCAGAGCTTGGAAGGATCGCCTGCGCCGTGAATATACGCTTTGCCGAATGAAGATGCGACACCGATGGAAAGCTGCTTTAAAGCGCCGCCGCATCCGCCCATAGGATGTCCCTTAAAGTGAGAAAGTACAGCCATGGAATTGTATCGGGCAAGATTTTTTCCTACGTAATTTTTGTGTATGGTCTTGCCTTCTTTTATGTCGAGAACCATGTCGTCGCCTTCGGCGTCCATAATATCAACGTCAAAATATTTGCTCCAACCGTGTTCTTCCATGAGTCGAATGTGCTTTTCGGTGGTGTTGCGCTGTCCGTCGTATGCTGTGTTGCATTCCACTATGGTGCCGCCGATGCGATCGATTAACGGTTTGAAGAAGTCCGGGTGTAAAAAATTTTGATTTCCTTTTTCTCCGGAATGAACTTTTATTGCGACTTGAGGTTTAAGTTCTACGCCCAACATTTCGTATATTTTTATCAAAGACTGCGGCGACAGATCGGATGTAAAGTAAACTTTGGATTTTTCCATTTGATACTCCTTTGTATTAGTATTTTTTACGGAGCTTGTGCGGATTCCTTCAAGCCTATAATATCACCAATAATAAAAAAAGTCAATAGCGAGGTTAAAAAATATGTACATATAGGCAGCAAAAGTGTTATAATATGTCCATAAATAATCGGGAGAGCTAAGATAAATGCAAGATATAAGGCGACGCTGGTTGTATTGATATTTTGGACGTTTTTTATCGGATTGGGGGCAGAGTTCGGTTCGACTTGCATGGTTATAGACCCCAGCGGAAAGCTTCTGCAAATGGACGGATTGCTTCTGTACTTTCGTGTTTTGCCTTTCAGCGAGACGCTTTTTACGGATTATACTTTTTCGGGGATTGCGTTGCTTGCCGTAAACGGCGTCACGAATTTGACTGCAACAACACTGTTTTTTAAGAAGAAATCGGGGGTCGTTCTTGGGATGGCATTTGGTTTTACGCTGATGCTTTGGATAACGATTCAGTTTATAATCTTTCCGACAAACTTTTTGTCCGTATCTTATTTTATTTTCGGCGTTTCGCAGTTCGTAACAGGATATATATGTTTTGTGGGAATGAAACAGTCGGAGTTTGTCGAAGCCGAAGAGCAAGATTTTCCGTTGATAGGCAGTGACAAAAGTAAACTAATAGTATACTTTTCTCGGACAGGATATACTAAGCGACCTGCATTGGAGGCTGCGGCAAAAAGCGGAGCGGTAGTCTTCGGGATCGCAGCAAAAGAACGGATTAAAGGCGATGCGGGATTTTGGTGGTGCGGAAGATACGGTATGCTGAAAAAAGGTATGCCGATAGAAAATTTAAATACGTTACTAAGTAATTATGACGAAGTAACGTTGTACACGCAGGTATGGTTTTTTGTCATAAGCGCACCTATGCGTAAATTTTGCGAGGAAATCGCCGGCAAGATAAAAAAAGTAAATTATATGTTTACACATTTTATGAATTCGGGATTTTTCAATCCGGCGGCAAAGAGGGAGGAAATTTTTGGGATAAAACACGGATATGTTCGTTCGTACAGAGTGCGATTCGGCGTAGCGAAAGAAATTAAACAAAAGAGGAATTAAAAATGGGTTGGTTTAATTATTACGGATTAGCTATAGTAGCGACGTTACTTGCGCCGAATATCGTCTATGCGTCAAAGAATAAGGAGGGGTTTGTCAACCTTTATCAAAACAAGGTCGTGCTTTGCTTAGAGCAAGTCGGACGGTTCGGGTGCTTTTTGCTTATGATTTTTAACATTCCGCATTTATATGGCGAATTTTGGTTTGAAAACGGTTTAACGGTGTACTTGATATGTAACGGAGTTTTGCTCGCATTGTATTTGCTCGGATGGTTTATTTGCAGCAAATTGTCTGTTTTTAAGGCCACTGTTTTGTCGGTGTTGCCGTCGCTGATATTTTTGTTTTCCGGCATAACGATATTAAGTTATCCTTTGCTTGCAGCCGCAGTTATATTTACCGGTTGTCATATAACCGTATCCGTAAAAAACGCATATATGCAAAAAAATGAGAGCAAAGACAAAACCGTTCGATAGGGACCGAACGGTTTTGTCTTAAAAAAGCATAAACGTATAATAAATTTACTTGTAGGCAGTGCAGATTTGTTTTAATTTGCATTGTTTTTTTGCCACTCGTCTAACAGTTTGTTGTATTCTTCAAATACGCCGTCTATAATTTCGTCGTCAAGTTCGATTTGAAATTTGTCTTGGTCGCCGCCTTTGATTACTTTAAAGACAAGCGCTTCGTCGTCGCTCATTCCGTCAAGCAATTCTACCGGTTGCAGAATTACGTAATAATTTCCTCTCAACGCAATGCCCGCAACTTCCATAAAGTCTACTTCTTTGCCTTCTGCCGTAAGAAGGGTGATAATATCGTCGTCTTTTTCCATTTTTTTGTCTCCTTTACTTTTGGGATGCGGCAAATGCCGTCGACTTCATTGTAGCATACTTTCGGCAATTGTCAATAGTCTATATAAAAATTTCACAAAATACTTTGCAGTACGGTGATACAAGAGACCAAGCAATTGAACATATTAAAAAATCAAATACTGCTCGCAAAACATATTATTCTTTGGTAGCAAATAAAGTTTTGGGAGAAAAAAAGAGCTACAATCTTTACATAAAATGCAAATGACACTAAAGAAAATATCGTAAAACAAATAGAAGATTTTACACATTCAAAAGAATAAAAAATTTGACATCAATTTTGACATCAATTGACATCAAACGTATCAGTTTTAGGCAGTTTTAGTTAGAAAAAGACCGATAGGAAAAATCTATTCTTATCGGTCTTTTTTAATGCAATTTTTTAAGTAAAAAATATTTGATGTCAAAATTTTGAGTGAATTTTTTGATTTTAAGGCACTCGAATTTATCAAAATTAAAATTTAGCCAAAGCCCTAAAATGTCCGAAATTACTGGGTTTTAGCCATTTTTTAGATAAAAAAATGGGAGCGAAATTCGCTCCCGAATGTGGTAGGATTGAGTGGACTCGAACCACCGACCCCCACCTTATCAGGGTGGTGCTCTAACCAGCTGAGCTACAATCCTTTATAAAAAATATGACGCTACCTGCGTCTTAGGGCAGCGTTGGCAAAGTGGTGGAGGTAAACGGGTTCGAACCGTTGACCCCCTGCTTGCAGGGCAGGTGCTCTACCAGCTGAGCTATACCCCCACGCGCCAAACAGCTTACATATAATATCAAACCTTATTGCGGTTTGTCAAACATTTTTGCGGTGCTTTGCAAAAAAAATTGATTTTTTTTAATCAAACACATAGAAAGAAATTTTATAGCCGATTAAAGCGGCAAAATAAAACCGGTTAATGGCGTTTCGATTTGATTAAGGAGGCGGAAAAGGGTTGACGGAAGTATTTTATTGTGTTACAATAGACTCAATAACGATACTAAAGGAGTATTAGAAATGTTTAAAAGCGTTAACGACGTTTTGGACTTCTGCAAAAAAGAAGGCATCAGAATGATTGACTTTAAGATGATTGACATTAACGGAAGATGGCATCATCTTTCGATTCCTACCGCAAGATTTACCGAAGACACTATGAAGTACGGCATCGGGTTTGACGGTTCTAACTACGGTTTTGCGCCGGTAGAAAACAGCGACATGGTATTTGTACCCATCATAGAGTCCGCTGTAGTCGATCCGTTTGCAGAAGAACCGACTCTTACTATGTCGGGCGACGTAAGAATTATAGACAAAGACAACAGCCGTTTCGATCAGTATCCTCGTAACGTAGCTATAGCAGCCGAGGAATATATGAAGAAAACCGGTATAGCAGACAGAATGATTATCGGACCGGAGTTCGAATTCCATCTTTTCGACCACGTAGCTTTCGAAAATAAGCCCAATAAGGCTATGTTCCATGTAGACGCATGGGAAGCCGATTGGAACAGCGGCGACGACGAATGTCAAAACAACGGTTATCATACGGCACATAAGGGCGGCTATCACGCTTGCAAGCCTCAGGACGTAACCTATGATATTCGTAGCCGTATGTGCATGATGCTCGAAGATTGGGGCGTAAAAGTTAAATATCATCATCACGAAGTCGGTGGTCCCGGACAGGTAGAAATCGAGGTAGAACTCGACGATATGACCAAGATGGCAGACAACACGATGATTATCAAATACGTAATCAAAAATCAGGCGATTGCGGAAGGCATGACCGCAACGTTTATGCCCAAGCCGATATTCGGCGAGGCAGGTAACGGAATGCACGTTCATATGCTTCTTACTAAAGACGGAAAACCCGTGTTCTATGACGAAAACGGTTATTCGTCGCTTAGTGAAACCGCACATTACTTTATGGGTGGATTGCTTAAGCACGCAGCTTCGCTTTGTGCGTTCACCAATCCTTCCACTAACTCCTATAAGCGTCTCGTGCCGGGATTCGAAGCTCCTGCTACAATCGGATATGCAACCGCTAACCGCAGTGCTGTAATACGTATTCCCGCATATGCAAAGTCACCGCTTAACAAGCGTTTTGAATTGCGTAATCCCGACGCAACTTGTAATCCTTATTACGCTTATGCAGCTATCCTCATGGCAGGTCTTGACGGCGTAATCAACAAGATCGATCCGCACAAAAACGGATGGGGCCCGTTTGACTTTAACCTATTTGACCTCAGCGAAAAGGAGCAGAAAAAACTTCAGCATCTTCCGACTTCGCTCGAAGAAGCTCTTAAGGCACTCGAAAAGGATCACGATTACCTTACCAAGGACGGAGTGTTCCCCGAGAGACTTGTAAAACTTTGGATAGACCTTAAGCGCAGCGAACTTGCTAAGATGAATAAGATTCCCACTCCCGTAGAATTCGAGATGTATTACGATCTTTAAAATTCAGTTTTATCCGCAAAACAAGACGGGTAGGTAGCTCAATCTGCCTACCCGTTTTTGTACATTCGCATTTATGTCGAATGTTCTTTAAGCGATTCGAATCATTAGGAAAAACTTATGCAAAGCTTGGTTATGGCATTTTTGCGGATACGTTATTTGCATACGTTTTTTTATGACACAAAATACTCGACGAAGCTTGCTGTGCTTTCGAGTATATTTTGGTTTTGCTGAATCGGAAAAGTTTTTCTTATCATGCGCATTTGCGATGAAGAAAGACTAAAACTTTCAATGAAATACAAAGGAGAAATTTTATGTACCAACTTTTTACGGATACCGACACCGACGTTACGCCGAAAATAGCGGAGGAGTACGGTTACAAGCTTATCAGTATGCCTTACGTTTTAAAGGGGAAAGACATTTACCCGTATGTGGACTTCGAAGAGTTTGATCAAAAAGTGTTTTACGATACATTGCGAAGCGGAGAAATTCCCAAGACGTTTGCGCTTTCGCCGGAAAAATATATCGAATATTTTGAACCTACTCTTAAGGAAGGTAAAGACATTTTGTACGTGCATTTTTCGGAAGCAATGAGCGGAACTTTTAACGCCATGCACCTTGCCTGGCAAACGCTAAAAGAGAAATATCCCGATCGTAATTTGTATACCGTGGATACCAAAGGTATTACAATTTGCAGCTACGCTATCGCCTTGGAAATCGGCGAATTGGCGAAAAAGGGAGCCTCCGCAAATGAAATTCTCGATTGGGCAAAAACTGAAGTGGACAAGTTTGCCGTCTATTTTTATGCGGATGACTTGAAATTTTTTGCTCGCAGCGGCAGGGTAAGCGGTTTTTCGGCGATGATGGGCGGACTGCTCGGCGTTCGTCCCATTCTGACGATGAACAGCGACGGGATGATGACTTCCATTGCAAAGGCAAACGGTAGGCGTGGGGCAATGAAAGCAATTTTGGATTATGTAAACAATTTGCAAGAAGACATAAAATCGCATCGTGTTATTATCGGACATGCCGACGCCTACGAACTGGCAGCGGATATGGAAAAGAGACTAAAGGAATTGTTTGGATCCGATTTGCGTACGGAAATTGTGACGGTAAATCCAACGGCAGGCAGTCATTGCGGTCCGGATACGGTCGGAGTTTGTTTTCACGCATCTCATAGATAATTTTGAGAATATTATGACAGAAATCAGAGAAGTAAAAACGAGGCGGGAAATTAAAGAATTTATAGATTTTCCTTTGAAATTGTACAAAGGCAATTCTTTTTTTGTGCCGTCTCTGTACGCCGACGAAAAAGCGCTGTTTAAGAAGGATACGGTGTATTCCGAACAAGCCGAATCGGTATTTTTCATAGCGAAGAAAAACGGGAAAACCGTAGGTCGAATACAAGGAATTTTGCAACGAGTCGCAAATGAAAAATGGAAGCAAAACCGTATTCGTTTTACTCGGTTCGATTGCATCGACGACCAAGAAGTGGCAAACGAACTTTTTCGTGCTATAGAATGCTGGGGCAAATCCAAAGGAACCGATGAAATCGTAGGACCGCTCGGATACTCCGACTTGGACAAAGAGGGGTTGTTAGTAGAGGGATTCGATCAGATTTCCACATTCGAGGAGCAGTATAATTACCCATACTATGTAAAACTTATCGAAAATTGCGGATTTGTAAAGGAAGTCGATTGGGTGGAGTATAAGCTTTATGCTCCTGACGAGACAGACGAACGTATGGAGCGCATTTCCGATCTTATGATGAAAAAATACGGATTGCGTTTGGGCGTGGCAAAAAATGCGCGCGAGTTCGTAAAAAAGTGGGGCGACGAGTTTTTTGAGGTGTTGGACATAACTTACGAAGCTATTTACCAGTCCGTGCCGTTTACGCCAAAGATGAAGAAAAATCTTATAGATAGTTTCAGATTCATTATAAACGTAGATTACGCAACCGTCATTTTGGACAAAAACGACAAAATCGTAGGCTTTGGCATCGCATTCCCGTCTATAGGCAAGGCATTGCAAAAAAGCGGAGGCAAATTGACGCCGATCGCTGTGCTCAGAACGCTGAGAGCAATCAAAAAACCCGAAGTAGTAGACCTGGCGTTAATCGGCGTTATTCCTGAATACAGAAGCAAAGCGATAGCCACTTCGATTATTGGCGAAATGATAAAAATGCTTTCGAAAGGCGGAATCAAGTACGCCGAGACAAACCTTAATTTGGAAACGAACACAAAAATTCAAAACCAGTGGAAAGCGTTTAAAAGCGTTCAACACAAACGCAGGCGAAGTTACGTCAAAAAAATAAAGTAGAAGAAGATTGTTATACAAAAAAGATTGCATTTTAATAAAAAGCCGACTTGAGGAAGTTGAGAAACGGATTAATAAAACTTAAACTTTTTGATTGCGCATTTTGCTCGGCTTTTTGCGCCTTTTTCATCTTGCCGCAAAACTCAATTAAATGACGTGAGCCGATGGGGATGAAGAAAAAATATCGAATCGAGTTAGCGGAAGGGGCTCCTTGTCTTTGCGGCTATGACGGATGATTAGTATGCCGCCCCAAAAAGAGTTTTTTTGCTTACGATGACATGCTCGTTAAAGCGGCAGTTTTTTTGCGAGTTTCCGAAAACAATCCCGTATGTTTTTACATAATTTCGCAAAAAATCCGTTTGTTAGACCGGAGATAGTCAGGTATTGTAAACCTAAGCTGTAACGAAAATAAGGTAAGCGAGTCGAATCCCGGATTGCAATAAATTTACATTCTAAATTTTATAAATTTTCGCAAAAATTCTTGTATTCGCTTGACTTTTAATCCGACAAGTATTATTATATTGCTTGTTTTTAATAAGCGTTTGTCATTAAGTTTGTAGACGATTAGACGACGCAGTCGATGTATCGGCGTTTTTTTAGAGGTTAGAATACCCCTAAAAAAAAACGCCTTTTTTTTGTGCCGCAGAGGCAAAGAGGCATGCGTTATTTTACTAAAGGAGAGAATTTATGAAAGAGAAACAGATAAAATACGTTTTTGTAACGGGCGGCGTTGTATCTGGATTGGGAAAAGGTATAGTTGCGGCGTCTTTGGGAAGATTGCTTGTGCAAAGAGGTTACAAAATAGCCGTGCAAAAACTGGATCCCTATATGAACGTGGATCCGGGAACCATGAATCCGTGCGAACACGGAGAAGTTTACGTCACCGACGACGGAGCGGAAACCGATTTGGACTTAGGACATTACGAAAGATTTACCGGTGCTCAGCTCAATAAATATTCCAACCTTACGTCCGGTAAAGTATTCAATTCGGTTATAGAAAAGGAAAGAAAGGGCGAATATCTCGGCAAAACCGTACAGATAATACCGCACGTTACCGACGAAACAAAACGTTTTATAAAAAAAGCCGCCGTTGCTACCGGGGCCGACGTAGTTATCACAGAAATCGGCGGTACTATAGGCGATATAGAATCGAGGCACTTTTTGGAGGCAATAAGGCAATTCGCTTTGGACGTAGGCAGAGAGAACTGCGCATATATTCACGTTTGTCTCGTGCCTTATATAAGCGGCTCTAACGAATACAAATCTAAGCCTACGCAGCATAGCGTAAACGAATTGCAAGGTATGGGAATCAACCCCGACGTCATCGTATTGCGTTCGGACGGCGAAGTCGGGGAAGATATACGTCGCAAAATCGCACTGTTTTGCAACGTAAAACCCGATTGCGTAATTTCGGACATTACATTGGATTGTTTGTACGAAACGCCGATAGCGTTGCACAACGCAGGGTTGGACAAGGCGGTGTGTAAGGCGCTCAAGCTCGGCGGCAGATTGCAGCTAAGCGACTGGAAGGCGTTTGTAAAAAGAGCTAAAAACGTAAAAACGGAAGTAAAGATTGCCCTTGTCGGTAAGTATGTGGCGCTGCACGACGCATATTTGTCGGTAGCCGAAGCGCTCCGAAGCGGCGGTTATGCGGTTAACGTTAAAGTCGATATAGCGTGGGTAGATAGCGAGACGGTAACGGACAATACGGCAAAAAAGATTTTCGGCGATGCGGACGGAATTATTATTCCGGGCGGATTCGGAGGAAGAGCAACCGAAGGCATGATAGCGACGTGCAAGTATGCGAGAGAAAACGACGTGCCGTGTCTCGGTATTTGTCTCGGCATGCAAATGATGGTAATAGAATACGCACGTAACGTTTGCGGACTTAACGGCGCAACTTCCGGCGAATTCGACGAAAGCGCCGAACACAAAGTTATTGACCTAATGCCCGATCAACGTAACGTAAGCCTTAAGGGCGGAACGATGAGGTTGGGAGCATACCCGTGCGTAATCAAAAAAGATACAAAAGCCTATTCGGCGTACGGAAAAGCGGAAATAAGCGAGCGTCATCGCCACAGATACGAGTTTAACAACGATTACAGAAAAATAGTATCTGACTGCGGAATGACGCTTTGCGGAACTTCGCCTGACGAAAAACTCGTAGAGATGGTCGAAGTCGGCACAAATCGCTTTTATGTCGGTTGTCAGTTCCATCCGGAATTTAAGTCCCGTCCGGATTCAGCGCATCCGTTATTTAAAGCGCTCGTCGAAGAAAGTGCAAAACGTATATGAAATTTACGAATTTTACAGGGGGGGGGGATATAGTTTTATTCAACAACGATAATTTTAATGTAAAACGCCTTTGATGTCGTGTCAAAGGCGTTATTTTTATATTTGTTCTCCTTGTTTACACAAGAAAAGGGGGGGGTAAAACGGTAAAAAAAAATTATAAATGAAGCTTATAATTATATATTAAACGGGGAAAGCGATTTGTGTTTAGCAAAAAGTATTTTATTTATGCGAAGGCAGTCGCTTTTCTATAGCATTAAATGTCGTAAATTAGTTCTTAGCGAAGTAAATTTCGATATGCGTATTGCATAGGATTGGCAAAATGCGACCAAAATTTGCCCGATTTAAAAATTTCACAAAAAATTTTTGCCAAAACTATTGACGAGTAAGTTAAACTATGGTAATATATTTGTAACGATTCTGTGACAAATCAGTCAAGCGAGTGCATGCTGCGTATACTGCAGTGATAGAGCAATTCTTCGATTTGTTACAAATATGCTTGTAAGCGAGATTTTTTTTGCAGGAGGTTACAATGGAGAGCAAGCAGCATAAATTTTTGGCATATCCGGTTAATTTTACCGTATTCGTCGTTTGTTTGGGGATTTATCTCGCCGCTTTGGTTTACTTTATCGTGTATTCGATAGTGGCGTACGACCCCGAAAATATAGGGTGGATTATAGGCATAGCGGTAATCATGGCGTTCGGTGCGGCATGCTTCTTTTTGATAGGTCATTATTCGCTCACGTTTCACGTCGTAGTGATAGACGATAAAAAGATATCCGTGCGAAGTATCTTCGGTGAAGTTTATAATTGCAATATAGAGGACATCGAAAGTATTTCCGTAAAGCACGGACGTAAGGGAGCTGCGTATATCCAAATCGAAGATTCGAAAGACAGACATCAGCCGCAGCTTTTGTACAAAAAAGGTGCGCATATTCGTTTTAGATATACTAAGGGTCGGGTAGCTCTTCTTAACGAAATATGGCACGGCAACGTAAACACGGTGCCCACTCGTGTAAATGCGCAGACAGACAGATAAGCTTTTTCATTTTCATACCTTTTAGAAAAAAGCTCATGTTCGTTAAGACACGAGCTTTTTTCTGACTGTAAAAGTTGAATACGTTACTTGCTTTTATTGTCTGATGCTGTAAAAACAGCGCAATTGCCGCCGCTTGATAAACGAGCAAAGCAACTTTGGGTTGAGCAAACGAATAAATCGTTTGCTCAAATTTCTTTAGCCTGTGGAAAATATCGATGCGTTTATAGGTAACCGCTGACTTGTTTTCGGCATTGTCTGTGCGGCTATTTCTTTAATATGTTTTTTACTTTTAGTAAGTTGCCGTCGACGCAAAAAATTATATCGAATCCGGCATACGCCATGGCGTATTCTCTGCCGTCGCCATGGTAAGAGGGGCGAGGATCGTCGCTTAAACATCGGATAAGCGGGGCTCGCTTGTCTTCAGGCAGTTTGTTCAGCAATTCTTGCGGAATATTGACAGAAAGCGAATCGAGACTGTGTTCGTCAGCGTACCCGCAAGTTGCGTCGGGGTGACTGTCGGTAAATTTTAAGTAAGGTTTTATGTCGTATATCGGTGTTTCGTCCAAAATATCCACGCCTTCGACGAGGAGAGTCACTCCGTCCGTATAATCGACTTTGACAAGTTTTACGGACGAAAGTCCGATGTTGTTAGGTCTAAACGGCGAGCGAGAAGCAAATACTCCGATCTTCTTATTGCCGCCGAGTTTTGGCGGTCGTATCAACGGTGACCAACCGTTGTGCGCTTCGGAAAAGTCAAAAAGTACCCACAGGTGTGAGAATTGCTCGATTCCTCTAAAGGCGTTACGGTCGTTGTACGGAGGCAAAAACACTATTTTGCCCATTAGCGGAGCTCTGCCGCTTTGTCGAGGAATGCCAAATTTTTCGGGGAAGTCGGTATAGATGGTTGCTATTTGTTTCAGTTCCATACACGTCGATTATAACTTTAATGCGTTTGATTGTCAAGCGTTGACAAATAACGTCTTAAAGGTGTACAATATACGAGATATGAATATAAACGATATAAAGTGTTTTTTGCTGGACCTTGACGGTACGGTATATATAGACGGAAAACTCATTGCAGGCGCAAAGCAGGCAATAGAAAGGATGCGCAAACAAGGGAGAGTTGTTTTTTTGACCAATAATTCTTCCGTTACTAAGGACAGATACGTAAAAAAGCTTAACGATATGGAATTAGGCGTGACCGAACTCGATATTTACACTTCTACGGACGCAACGAAGAATTGGTTAAAAAAGAACAGACCTTTTTCAAGGTTGTACGTAGTTGGAAGCGATGAAGTGATTAGCGATTACGCAAAAGATTTTTGCGTAACGCCGCCTTTCGATACGGTTGTGCTGACTTTCGACAAAACGCTTACTTACGATAAATTAGTTAAGGCGTGTGATCTTATCTCTCGTGGAGCATTGTATTTGGCGACTCATCCCGATTACGTTTGCCCTATGGAAACCGGCTATATACCCGACGTCGGTTCGTTTATTATGCTTGTCGAGGGCGCAACGAAGCGGAAGCCGGACGTGATTTGCGGCAAGCCCTATGCTCCCATGGCAGAAGGAATAAGCGAATTTACCGGTGTCTCCCCCCGTTTTACGGCAATGTTCGGGGACAGACTTATGACGGACATAAAGTTTGCATGCGACAACGGTATGACCGGTGTTTTGGTGCTTAGCGGAGAGGCGACCGAGGAAGATTATCTTTCGAGCGGACTTAAAGCGATTGTAAAAAGGTCGATAGCGGAGTGGGACAGATGAAGTATCTTTGTTTTGACATAGAGAGTTGCGACGGAGGCAGAGGCGGAAGTTTATGCAGTTTCGGATATTGCATAGCCGATGAGAATTTTAATATCATCGAAAGCGACGATATTTTGGTTAATCCCAAAAAGGCGTTTAACAAGCGACTTTTCGGGTCGGTAATAAAACTTGCGTATAGCGAAGAACAGTTTCGCGCTGCGCCGAAATTTCCCGATGTTTATAGCCGTATAAGGCAGCTTTTCGATAACGTCACAGTCATCGGGTTTTCGGTGCTAAACGACGTAAACTACCTCGCCGACGCAATCAGAGCATACGGTCTTGAGCAGATTCATTACGAGTTTTACGACGTGCAGCTTATGTACGGCATTGCAAGGAAAGAAAGCAGGTCGTATTCGCTCAGCACCGCAGCCGACGAGTACGGAATAAAGTTTACCGAGCATCGTTCCGTCGATGACGCTATTGCTACGCTAAAAGTGCTTAACGGGCTATTGAATAAATCCGATTTGACGTTTAACGAATTCGTAGACAAGTTTGCTGTAATCCCCGGACGGATAGGCGAAAGCGGAACGCATCAGTGTTATACGGACATTGTGTATTCAAAAATCGATTACGATAGCGAAAAAGTACGACGAAAACTAGTAGAGGAACAGGTGCTTTCGCTTAAATACAATAGAAAACCCGACCTTCCTCTTGCAAAAAAGGTGTTTTGTTTTGACGACGATTTGGAAATAGGAGATATAAACCTTAGTCGAGATCTGATAACGGCAATATACGCAAGAGGCGGTAGGTATACGTCCGGCGTTGCCAACGCAAACGTATTCGTTTATACCGAGCCGGGATCGTCCAGATACAATTATGCGAAATTTACCGTTACCGAAGGTCATAGACTTAACTTTATGACGTCTGAAGAATTTTTGAAGTTGTTGGGTGAGATTCCGCATTTTGAATATGATGACGCTGTGATTTTACAAGCAAGAAACAGGCGCAAAAGGTTGACTAAGGAGCGACTTAAAGATGCGGAGGCACGAGCAAAAGGAATAGATCAGGCCGAAAAGGAAACGAAACCGAGAAAACACGGGAAGAAGAAACACAAGAAAGAGGCTGCCAAAAATGAATAACAAAGAGCTTGCCTACCTTGCGGACCTTGCTTCCGTAGTTGCGGATGGCGTGATTATATGTACGCATCCACGAGCGATAAGTGCGTTTTTTGATAATTTAAGCGAAGAAAGGCTTGCCGAAATTTGTGACGGTTATGCGACTAAAGACAAGGAGTCGTTGTATGTTGCAATAAACGTATGCTTAAAAACGGGACGTTTGCCGTCCAAGGCGATGATGTCCGATATTGCCGACAATGTAAAAAAGCATTGCAAGTCGGAGTTTTATAAGGACGAATACATAGATACGATAAAGCTACCGAACGTTAAAAGCGGTGACTTGACTTTGGCGTACGCAACGTATGCAAAAGACGAGATATTTCAGTATGATATGCCGCTTGTAGATCCGCCGGCATTAAGACTGGGATATTTTGACGAAGACGTGTCTTTCCCGGCAATATACGATGGAAATATGCCTTGGGTAAGCGCATGCCCGTCCGAGATAAATTCAATGAGCGGTTCTTTGAGTGAAGTGAGCGGCAAAGTGTTGGTCTTGGGATTAGGACTCGGATATTATCCGTTCATAGCGTCGCAAAAAAGTAACGTTCGTGAAATAACGATAGTGGAGATAAACAGTGGAATTATAGATATTTTTACCCGATACGTTTTACCGCAGTTCCCTATGAAACAAAAGATAAAAATAGTTTGCGCAGACGCCATAAAGTACATGGCAAGCGTCAAAAAAGGCGAATACGATTATTGTTTTGCGGACATTTGGGAGGGCGCAGAGGACGGTGCCGACAGGTATATCGCTATAAAAAAATACGAAGCTCAATTGCATGGAACAAAATTCTCTTATTGGATCGAAGATGAGATAAAGAGGTATCTTGGCGATGAAATATGATTGCATAGTAATCGGCGGCGGCGCATCCGGAATGGCGGTCGCTGCGGCGGTAAGAGGAAGAACGCTCGTTATCGAGCGCAACGAGCGTCTAGGAAAAAAACTTTCCGCTACCGGTAACGGACAAGGCAACGTAACGAATCTTAACGTTGCCGAGGATAAGTATTTTACGAGCGGCGGCAAAGAAATAATAGCCGATGTAATAAAACGATACGACTGTTCGAAGATAATCGAATTTCTTTCGGGATTGGGAGGAATCTACCTCGCCGACGATAGAGGACGAGTGTATCCTTCCAGCAGACAAGCGTCGTCGGTAACAGATGTTTTTCGCTTTTATCTTAACGACAAAAACGTGGAATCGGCTCTGGGTCAGAGGGTAGAAAAAATAAAAAAAATCGGCGACGTATTCGAAGTAACTACCACCGTAAATAAATACGTCGCAAGCAACGTGGCTTTGTGTGCCGGAGGAAAAGCTGCCAAAAACTTTGGGACCGACGGCAACGGGTATATTCTTGCCGAATCGTTAGGACATACTTTGGCGCCACAGTATCCGTCGCTTGTGCAGCTAAAAACCGATATGTCTAAGATAAAAGGATTAAAGGGCATTAAGGTCGCCGCTTCCGTTAGGTGCTGCGGCGTAGTAGAAAACGGAGACGTGCTGTTTACCGAATATGGAGTCAGTGGCGACGCAATATTTCGTATTTCTGCGTACAGACCTTCGGAGATAAATATAGACTTGTTGCCAAGTGTAAGTAAATCGGATCTGGTAGAAGCGATGCGTAGAGAAAAAGACAGACCGTTATGCGCAATCGTAAACAATCAAATTGCCAATTCGGTAATCCGCAGAGTAGGCAACGATATAGAAAAGATAGCAAACGAAATTAAATCGCTCAATTTGACAGTGCTCGGAACGCTGGGCTTTGATTATGCGCAAGTTACGAAAGGCGGAGTAAGACTCGCCGAGGTAAACAATGATTTGATGAGTAAAAAACAAAAGGGGTTGTATTTTTGCGGTGAAATTTTGGACGTGGACGGACTTTGCGGCGGTTATAATCTGCATTGGGCGTTTGCGTCGGCGCTACGTGTCGCACGGAGTATTAACGAAAACCTGATAAAATGATAATTTCGGACATAAAATTAAGGGTAGGACAGGAACACAAAATTTTTGCGGAGACTGTTAGAAGGTGCGGATACGAACCGCCCTATTTTCGCATACTCAAAAAATCTTTGGACGCCCGTAACAAATCAGACGTCAAGTATGTGTTTTCGGTGGAGGTAAGCAAAGAACCTTTTGCAAGTAAAAAGACGGTTGTCATAGACGCAAAAAAAATTCCGACTCTTCCGATTGTCGTTGTAGGCAGCGGTCCTGCCGGACTTTTTTGCGCAATCAAGCTTTGCGAATACGGATTTAAACCGATAGTAGTGGAACGGGGCGACGAAATCGATAAACGTATATCGAAAATCGAGGCGTTTGCGAAAGAGCGACTGTTGGACCCCGACAGTAACGTGCAATTCGGCGAGGGTGGAGCCGGAACGTTTTCGGACGGAAAACTTAATACGAATACGCACGACGGATTGATTGGCGAGGTGTTGGAAACGTTTGTAAACTTCGGTGCGCCGGAAGAAATTAAATGGCTCAATAAGCCGCATATAGGAACGGATAAAATCAGACTCGTTGTCAAAAACATGCGAGAGTATTTGCGGTCGAACGGGTGCGAGGTGAGATTCAACAGCGTCCTTACCGACTTGGAAATTAAGGACGGGAAAGCAATTGCCGTCAAAATAAACGGCGAACGTATCGAAGTTTCGGATGTGGTTATAGCGATAGGACATAGCGCCAGAGATACGTTTGAGATGCTTTATCGTAACGGCGTAAAGCTTTCGTCAAAGGACTTTGCCGTAGGTGTGAGAGTGGAACACTTACAAGACGATATAGGATTTGCACAGTACGGAAAGGCGTATTCGCTATTGCCGCCTGCCGATTACAAACTTGTTTCGCACGCTTCGAACAGAGCGGCGTTTACCTTTTGCATGTGTCCGGGAGGCTACGTCGTGCCTGCCGCAAGCGAAAAAGGCGGAGTAGTTACTAACGGCATGAGCAATTATGCGAGAGACGGTAAAAACGCCAACAGCGCCGTTATTGTCCAAGTGAGATCCGGAGATTTCGGAAGCTCCGTTTTTGACGGAGTAAACTTTCAAAGAGAGATAGAACGGCGAGCCTTCGAGATAGGAGGCTGCGATTATACGGCACCGGCGCAGCTTTTGGGCGACTTTCTTTCGGACAGACCGTCTCATCGTTTCGGCAGAATAAGGCCCACATATCCGTTTGTAAAGCCCTGCGATTTGTCAAAAGTATTGCCGTCGTTCATCGTCGACGCTCTTAAGAAGGCGTTTATAGATATGGACCGCAGGCTTAGAGGGTTTGCTGACGCAGAAGCGGTTTTGACTGCGCCTGAAACAAGGACGAGTTCGCCTGTCCGTATAGACCGCAACGAACGTTGTGTTTCGGTTAGCGTAGAGTCTCTTTATCCGTGCGGAGAAGGCGCAGGATATGCCGGCGGTATTACGTCGTCTGCTACCGACGGATTGAGAGTGGCAAGCGCTATATTTAAAAAATACGACAATATATAGAGACTATGCGGAGAATGTTTCAAAAAAATTATAAAAAAAAATAGATTTAGATGTGTAAAACATTTGATTTTGTCGGAGATATTTGCTATAATACTTTAGCCTTAGATATGGCGGCATAGCTCAGCTGGCTAGAGTACTCGGTTCATACCCGATTGGTCGTAGGTTCGAATCCCACTGCCGCTACCATATACATGGCTCCATGGTCAAGCGGTTAAGACATCGCCCTTTCACGGCGGTAACTCGGGTTCGATTCCCGATGGAGTCACCATGTGGAAGCTTAGCTCAGCTGGGAGAGCATCTGCCTTACAAGCAGAGGGTCATAGGTTCGATCCCTATAGCTTCCACCACAAAGAACTTCGAAGCGATTCGAGGTTCTTTTTCTTTGTAAAAAATGGTATTAGTTTGCTCGCTGTTGTTATGTATATAGCCGGCAGTAGACGCACAAAATAATCGAACTACGAAAAGATTTTAAAGCGTATTTAATGTCGATTAAAGTTTGCGTAAATAAAAAATCAGACCGATAAATCAATCTTAGTCAGTCTGATTTTTTATAATGCAAAAGCAAAACGTTATGTGTTTTGTCAAAAATCGGTCGAATCAGACCAATTTGCTTAACAAAGTTATAAATCCGTTAACCTCTTTTTCGTCCAATTTCGAAATATATTCGTTAAGTTTGTCGATGCCTTTCACGGCGCAGTTCGAAGAGGTCGACTTTGTATACGGGTTAAAGTAAGGAGAGCCTTCTGCATTGAGTTCATTCATTATTTCTTCGACGAGCGATTTGTGTCGCACAACTGCGCTGCGGAATTTATTTTGTAGTCGTAATGCTTCTTTAGGAGTATTTGTCATAGACGCTATGCAGGCTCTTACGCTTATTCCTTTTCCTTTTGCGGCGAGAATGCGTTTTACAAGCGAACGTACTTCGTCCGGAGCAAACGTGCGAAACGCAGCTCGTTTTTCACGTACTGTCTCGATGCCTATATTTTGAGCAAGCGAGGGTACCAGTTCAAACATTTTAAGCTGACTGTAATAGTAGTTTCTGACGCTGTTTATCGACTTGCCGCTTTTTTCGGACATTTGCGTAAATGCGACTTTAAGTCCCTTTCCTTGAGAGTATGCCGTTTTTGCCAAAGCAAAAAGTTCTTTTGTTTGTTCGATAGTCCAATTATTTTCCATGTTTTACCTCCGATTGATACAAAGATTATGTCCTTAAAAAATATTTTGTATACATTGAATGTCGTTAAGTGCATAAAATATTATATGGAAATAAAAGTTGTGCTTTGTCCGGAGTCGGATTGCGTGTACTATATAAGCGGGAGTTTTTTTGACGGGAAGGAATTCGTTACCGAAAGCGATAACGTTCTTGCAGTTACGGTGATGCCTTTGACCGTGCGGTACGTTCCGTATACATTTAAACTGATAGGCGGGAGAGCGGAGGGTGGTAAAGCGTTGTCCTGCGAATGCGATGGCAAAGTATACGTAAAAATACCTATGCAAAGTTTGTTGCTTTTTTCGGACGGACGAGATCCGATACCGTCTGACTGCGGAAGCAAATTTTTCTCGTTTGTGCGATGCGGTGCATTTAACGAAGCTCTGAACATGCTGAGTTCGGACTTTAAACTTACTAACGAAGATTTAAAAGCGTTTTTCGCCGATTACATAGCGGATATAAGGCTTAGGGATTATTATATTCTAATTGACGCTAGCGGCAAAGGACACAGGTGCTTTTTGTCGATGGCAGGGGAAAAAATAGATAATATTTCTATTGAATAACGTCGCTAATTTTTAGTAACGTATAGCATAATTGTTGTGTTTTCGGGCATAATAGAAATACCGTAACTTAGCTTTTGGGGCGAAAGATCGGGAAAAGGAGAACACAATGAAAAACAAAAACAAAAAACGTAAAAACGTGGTAACGACTGCGGCGGAACTCGAAGCCGGCGTAACGGTTAAGCAGCTAAAAAGCATCCCGCTTTCGGTGGAAGCCGAAGCAGGGGTGGACGGGGTGACTTCCGATGCGCCCGTGTCGCATTCGGCGAACTATAGGATGGTTACGGACGATAACGACGAAGTAAACAGCCAGGGTTCGTAAAGACTAAAGGCGCTATAACAATGGCGTGGTGCTTTATGCAGAAATCTACATAACGTAGCAGAGTTTTGCGAAAAAAGAGTCAAACGTTTTGAAATCACTCCGAAATTTTTGCATCGAGAAGTTGTATTTCAGGATTGTTCCGACTCTTTTTTGTATGATTTTATGTAGGGAAAAGGCAGGTATTTCCTTTGTCCGTGTGACTGCAATGTACCGATTTGTGATTTCGAGTAACCACAACGTAACCGTCGCATAATCTCGACGTGATGTTTTTCATCGTGCGCAATCAGCATACACGAAAGAAAATGAAAAATAACATACTTTACAAAGCACTTTGGGTTACAACCGAGAACTTTCGGATATATACCTCGACCAATGCATGCAAAGCGGTAAAAGGACAACAAAAAAGGACGACGCAGAAAAATGACGCCCGAAACAAAACGGAGCGAAAAAGGCTTGGAATATATAAAAGGAATAAAACTCAAAATATGCCGACGAGCGAAGAATTATGGGGCGATTCGCCAAGCGGGTTAGCGGCGAACGCCCCATTTCGCTCGGACTCCAAAGTTGACCTTTTTATCCGAGTTTTAGCAAATTGTTTGGCGGGCGCTTGACCGCACCGCAAAGCGGTGCGCTTGTATAAGTCAAGCACCCGCTAAAGAGCTATTTATTTTTTCTATTGCAGTTGGAAAGTTTTTGACCGCTACAAATCGGAAGTTTTTCTCAAAAATTTTACAAATGATTGTTAAACAAAAATTTTGACAACCGCATATAAAAAGGAAGTCCGATATAACTCAAACTTCCTTTTACTTTTTTGTTATTTTGTCAAATCATTTTTGATACATCGGTCTCACGTTCAATACGTAATATAGACTCAGAGACCGTATATTTGTAAGTTGCTCTAAATGTACCTGAGAAAGTTTTATCATAAAATTCTCTTTTGTAAATGCAGACACAAAACCATCCCTCGGAAGAATTAAAAAAGCTTGTCGGTATACTGTATTTCTCTGTAAAATTAAAAATTTCTTTATTGTTTTCATCTATTTTGTAAGAATATTTATCAGCCGGATACTCATTGATTTCATCCCACAAAAGAAACAAATCGTCTACATTATAGGGATGAATTTTTGCTATTCCCCAACCATACACTAAATTTTCGGAATATTTTTTGTCATAGTCTTTTTCCAACCCCAAGCTAAAAGTAGCCTCGACTTGATTAGTGACTGCTAAATCCACAACATCAGAGAAAACAACATTAAAAGAAGTTTCTTCAGGATAAGTGTTTTTTTGGGGCGTACAAGACAATAAAGAAAAAGCCAAACAACAAACAATCACGGCACTTAATGCTTTTAATTTCATAACGACGACCTCCCAAAACATTATTTTATAAAGCAATTATAACAAAAACGAGATAATTTTACTCTCCGCTTGCAAGCACGATTTCAACGCTCGTTATTTCTCCGAACGTTGACGGATCGAATGCGATTCTGTGCGTTTCGTATTTGTCGCCTATTCCGCCGTAATTTCCGTATTCCGTATTGTTTCCGCCGCGGCGATAAATCGTTGCAAATTCTTGCGTTTCTTTGTTCAGCGTTTGTATGTTGCGGAAAACAAATTCTTTCGTTCCGTTGACAATCACCTTAATGTCGTTTACGGTGCTTGCAAAGCATAAACCAAGCGAAAATCTGTTGTTTTTAAGTCGGTAACTGCCATACCTGTCGGCGTGTAGAAGGTACTGATTGTCGCCCCAGTCCATAATCTGCGACGTAAACCCGATGTCGTTCGACGTGGTTAAAGCGGAGTCGCCACGCATATAATCGTTTACTCCTTCGGCAAAATCAACGTCGTAACCGTCCGCCCTTCCGTTTTGATAGGCTGAGGGTTTGTAAAGTTCTATATACCACTGTTTATCCGCTTCGTTATAGAAAAATTTGCCGTCTGCGGTTTTGCCGTTTATAGTAACTTTTTTGTATTTTTCGGCAAGGTGACGTACCACCGCATTATCGTCAAGCGGAGCGTAGATTTTTCCCTGCGTATCGTAAAGCGCTTGCAGCGTTACTATCCGGTTGAAATCGCCGTCGTATACGCCCCCATCTAAAATCGTTAAGTCGGTATATACGCTACGAGAATACGATTGTCCGGTAGGGCTGAGGCGCAGTTGTATTTCCACGTCCGACAAAACTGCAATTTCCCAAGTTTTTACCTGTTTATCGCCGACGATTTTTGTATTTTTTTCAACATACTTGCCAAATCCCGAATATTCACCATGAATCATAAAGTCGTTCGGAAAAGCGATTTCGCCCGTATGTGTAGCCGTTATGATGATTTTTGTGCCGTGTTTTACTTTTTTTACATCCGAATTGATTTTGTCTTTCAGTTCCGCAAGCGAAGCAACCTTAATCGGAGTCGATTCTTCCGTTCCGAATACGTACTTCAACTCATACGAAAATTCGTCCAGGACTTGCTCCTGATCATTGTCGTCGTAGGTCGCCGTTACGTTGTAACTTTTTAATGTTGGCTTGCCCGTAAAAGTAATGTGGACGTCGGAAGTTGGATACACTTCGTAATCGACGACGGTTTCGTTGTCGTTTATAATTGACGCTTCCTTTCCGTTGGCAAATATCTTAAAGTCGCCTTTATCGTAGCCTTCTTTGAACGTGACTGTGACGAAAAACGAACCGCCTTTACCCGAAGTAAAATAGATGGTTGCGTCGTTTCCGCTTCCACTTAACATAGTTCCTTGTCCGTTTTGGATACGCTCTACGCCTTCGGGCAGCACGGACAAGTCCTGAAAGGTTATTTTGTATTTAGTATCCTTGTTGCAGGCAGTAAACAAGCATACAACGCAAACGAGCGACAATAAGCACAAAAGCAATTTTTTCATAGTTTAAAAACCTCCTGTTTTTCAATTTTTTAAAACGGTTTATAAGTAAAAATATTTCCGTTTATATCGTTATATTAGTTAAAAAGTAACAAAAAAGCGCAAGGAAAAATGCTTTTCTCTGCGCTTATAGTCTTAAGTGTTTCATAGGCGGTTACCTCCCGTCGAGAGTTTTTGGTTTTTATAATTTGTTGGTTTTTGTTCTGCCTCTTTATCTTATTTTTAATGTTTCAGTATCCCTATATGGATATTGTTGAATATATTATAGCACAAAATTTTTGTTTTTTCAAGTTTTAATGCGCTATGCTATGTGAAATATATAAAAATTATCTCTCTTTACCTTAACAATGAGCCAAACTCAATATAAATTTAATTTTAATACTTAAAGGTTTTCTGTATCAATTTTTTGCCGCTGATTTTCGCTTTTCACTGTGCTACAATGCGATGAGGAAAGGCGATAAATCGGAGCGTTATATAGTGTCGTATAAAGAGTGTCCATAAAAATATGTCTTAGTGTAAAAATTCGATAGAATAAATGCTATGCTAAGACGTATGCGTTGTGAAATTCAATTTGCCTAAGCTTTTGCGGTTAAGTTTTGTAAAAGGATAACCAAAATATTTTTAGTTAAAGTAATTTTACGTGTTATGTTGAATTCGGCACTGTTAAAGGCATATTATATCGAACTTTTCAGGAGGCGCAGACGGGAATCGATGCGCAACAAATTATATTCAGCCTTTGTTATCAGTCTTTTTGTCTCTGTCTTTGTCCAAGTCGCAGTTTTTACAATTGCAGCAACCGCCGGAGCAGCAACCGCCGCCTTTGCGTTTCCGTCTGAAAGAAAAGACTACGGCAAGTATAACTGCAACCGCTACCGCTATGAGAACGATTATATCGCCCGCTGCTAATTTTTCGCAAATTTCGTTCAAGCTGCTATTCCTCCGATAAGATAAACTATTAACGCTGCGACAAATGCTATTGCGCACTGCATTATGACTATCAGTGAAGTTTTCCACCTCGATGCGAACTCTCGTCTGAGAGCAGCAACGGCGGCAACGCAAGGCGTATAAAGCAGGGTGAACGTCAAAAAGCTGCACACCGCAGGGAGCGAGTCGAATATGGACGGAAGTACAGATGCAAGAGCGCCGGTATCGCAGCCACAAAGGACCGCAAGAGTGGATACGACTTGTTCCTTGGCAATGAAACCGGAAATCAGAGCAGTAGATATGCGCCAATCGCCAAATCCGAGCGGCTTAAATATTACGGAAACCCATTTGCCCATTGTTGCAAGCAAACTCATGGAAGAATCTTCTACGGGATTCAGTCTATAATCGAAAGTCTGCAAAAACCATATCGCAACTGTCGCTACGAATATTACCGTAAAGGCTCGTTGCAAAAAGTCTTTTGCTTTTTCCCACAAAAGCAAACCTACGCTTTTGGGCGAGGGGAAGCGGTAATTGGGCAATTCCATAACGAAGGGGACAGGCTTGCCTTTAAATGCTGTGTGATTAAGTAAAAGCGACATCAACAAACCTAGCGTAACGGAGCCTAAATACAGCGCAAACATAACTAAAGCGCCTTTGCCCGGGAAAAACGCCGCCACGAAAACCGAATAGACGGGGATTTTCGCCGAGCAACTCATAAAAGGCACAAGCATCATCGTCATTTTGCGGTCTCGGTCGGAGGATACCGTTCGAGTCGCCATTATAGCAGGTACCGAACAGCCAAAGCCCATAAGCATAGGGACAAACGATCTTCCCGACAGCCCGATTTTTCGTAATGGTTTATCCATAACAAAAGCAACTCTCGCCATGTACCCGGTGTCCTCCAAAATGGACAGAAAGAAAAACAGGGTTACTATAACGGGCAGAAAAGAAAGCACACTGCCTACGCCGTTAAATATTCCGTCTATAATCAGGCTGTGTACGATGGGATTGAGTCCGAATTCGGTAAGAGCGGAGTCTGTTACCGAGGAAAGTGAATCTATACCTAATTTGCATAGCCACTGTAAGCCTGCTCCGATTATGTTAAACGTCAGCCAAAATATTAGCAACATTATTGCTAAGAATACGGGTATTGCCGTATACTTGCCTGTAAGTATTTTATCCATTGCTACGGAACGGCGATGTTCTTTGCTTTCCGTGCATTTTTTTACCGAGCCTTCCACGACGGATTCGATAAAAGAGTACCTCATATCCGCAAGAGCCGCATTTCGATCCAATCCGGTCTCCGATTCCATTTGTACCAGGCAATGCTCGATAAGCTCTTTTTCGTTTTCTACAAGTTTAAGAACGTCGGCTATGTCGCCTTCGCTTTCTATTATTTTGGATGCGCAGTAACGAAGAGGTAAATTTTCCTCTTCCGCATGATCCTGAATGAGGTGCATTACGGCATGTATGCAACGGTGGCAAGGTGAATCTGCGGGGCAAAAGTCCGCCCGAACCGGTTTAATTTTGTTTTTTGCCACGTTATATGCTTTGTCTACAAGTTCCGATATGCCTTCGCCTTTGATTGCGCTTATAGGCACACACGGAATCCCTAATTCTTTGCTTAGTTTATCTATGTCGATTGTTCCGCCGTTGGCTCGCACTTCATCCATCATATTCAGGGCAAGAACCATGGGGACGTCGAGCTCCAGTAACTGCATAGTCAGGTACAAATTTCGTTCGATATTAGTTGCGTCTACGATGTTAATGATACAATCCGGCCGTTCTTCTAATATGTACTTGGTCGTGACTATTTCTTCTTGCGTGTACGGGCGTAGCGAATATATACCGGGCAAATCCACGACAGAACCGTAGCCGCCTTTTATTTCGCCGATTTTTTGTTCTACTGTAACGCCGGGAAAGTTGCCTACGTGGCATCGCATGCCTGTAAGCGCATTAAATAAAGCGGTTTTCCCGCAATTTTGATTGCCTGCCAAAGCGAATTTCATTGTTTCACCTCGCTAGTCGCTTCTACGGTTATAACTGAGGCGTCTTCTTTGCGCAGAGTCAGCTCGTATCCGCGTAGCCTTATTTCGATTGGGTCGCCCATTGGTGCGACTTTTCGCAACATAACCGTTGTTTTGGGGATAAGCCCCATATCGATGAGCCTGTTGCGCAGACTGCCTTCGCCGCCGACTGCGATTATTTTTGCCGATTGTCCTATGGCTAATTTGTCGAGAGTCATAATAGCTCCTAAGCGTAGATTCGTGTATCATAATAGCACTTTTTTTGTTTGCGTGTCAATCGCAGAGCCATGCTATCGAATATTCGCAGCGGTAACCGTTGCATAAAATCATTCATATATAATTTTATGACAGTTGCAAAATTCGGAGGCAGTTCGCTCGACGGCGCAGACAGAACGGCAAAAGCCGTTAATATAGTAAAAAAAAGAAAATTCGATTGTGTGGTGGTAAGCGCTCCCGGAGGTAAACCTAAGGTAACGGATTTGCTGATATCGGCGTATTTCGAATGGGTAAACAGCGGCGACTGCGGGAAATATTTCGATATAGTAGCGGACAGGTTTGAAAAAATCGCACGTCCGTTCGGATTGGATATAACTAATTTGCTTACTTTTCTGCGTGGCGAAATAAATGCGGGCAGAAGTTATGATTATGTCGTGTCACGAGGAGAATTCGTAATGGCTAAGATAATGGCGCAGCTAACCGGTTATGATTTTTGCGATGCGACAAACGTCATTAAAATAAGCGGAGTTGCGGATGCCGAGTCTACGGAAGCGCATGTGCGCACTGCAAAATTTCCGTGCGTCGTGCCCGGATTTTACGGTAAAGAGCCTAACGGAGCAGTGCGGCTTTTACCGCGCGGAGGCTCGGACGTTACGGGGGCGCTGATTGCCTCGTCGCTCGACGCTATGTACGAAAAATTTACAGACGTATGTGGAATTTTTGACGGATACGGCGGCGTTATAGATAGAATAAATTATAGCGACGCAAAAATTCTTACTTACTACGGCGCCAGCGTACTGCGGTACGAATCCGTGGATTTTTTGGCGGAAAAAAATTGTGTTATGCGTATAACGGACGGTTTGGCAAGGGGTACCGTTATATGCGGAGACGCCGAAACTCCGAATGCGAAGTCATCGAGAAAGATGTATTTTTCGAGAGGAGAAAGCTGTCGTCACGTAACGGAAATAATAGACAAGGGTTTGAAAATTCCGCTTGTCATAAACTCTTTTGACAAAAAGCTCATGCTTATCGACGATAACGATTTTTCCGAAAAAGCAGTCGAACGTATTCTTAAATACGGAGATACGAAGCGAGTTTCGGTTACCGCTTATTTGGGCAAGTGCAATGACAAGTACGATTTTGATATGGGCGATTATAAGTTGAGGATAGACGATGGGCGATAAAAAAACGTCCGACCATGAGATCGGACGCAAAAAAATTAAAGTTTTACAGGCGGCGGATTGAACGGAGCAATATAAAAGCTTCCGTATTTTATCACTTCGAAAACGGCAACCGCCGTTAACAGCATTACAATTATAATGCAAAGGAATATCGATACTCTGGCAGCCAGATAACTTGCTCTTAGCCGTTCGGCTATGGCGAGATACATGGCAAACAGCCAGATTATGGTCGACGGCAGATAGATCGAAGCTATAACGTTAAGCCCGACGTCGGAATCTACTTGATAGGAGATAACGCCTATAATAATAAGCAAAAGAGCAATTGTTGCGCACAAAAGACTCAACCTGTTAAAAAGTGAGGTTGACGGAGGACTTTTTTCCTCTAAGTTTATGGAATTGTCAAGTTCTTCTGATGTTGTCATGGCATTTGAATAAGAAAAAAGGAGAGCACAGATAAATCGCCCTCCTTAATCAAAGACTTAGATGTTACTTATCTTCTTTTTTTGCAGACTTTTTGGTTGCCTTTTTGGGAGCTTCTTTCTTATCTTCCTTTTTATCGGCTTTTCTGGTTGCCTTTTTGGGAGCTTCTTCGGCTAATGCTTTTTTAGCCGCTGCTTTTTCTTCGGCTTCCTTTCTTGCGGCTTCGAGAGCTGCTTCTTCTTTAGCTATCTTCTCGGCACGCTTTTCGGCTGCGATGGTCTTGTTGTCCTTCTTTACAACGATGACTTTTTTACCGCTCTTAACGTCCGAAAGGCTTTTGGAAAGTTTGGACTTATGGTTGTCCGCACAGCTCTTTGTGATGATGCCCTTGGTCGCAGCGCCGTCGATGATCGAAATTGTTTCGGGAAGTAACTTCTCGGCAAGTTCGATGTTGTTGGTTTCGATAGCGGTGCGGAATTTCTTTATAGCGGTACGATACTCGCTGGTAAGCTGAGTATTTCTTTCGTTTTTGGTAGCGTTAACTAATACGCGCTTTTTTGCAGATTTAATGTTTGGCATTTGTAATCTCCTAAAGATATCTTCTTTGATTTTCTAACCAAACCATTCTAACACATTTAAAATATAAAAGCAAGTAATAAGAACGGGTTTTTAGGCACAAAATAACAATAAATTTTTATTTTTTAACGGAGAAGCTATTTATGTATCCTATTACTGATATGGCAATGGAGCTAAAAACGGGTAGTATAAGGCGCAAAACGGAGCATACCGTGCGTACCGACATTACTTTAGACGAAAAAGACGCACGAAGGTTAGGCAAGGCGCAAGGCACTTATATTACTGTCGAAGCGGATGCCGACGCAGATAACGACGAACTTGTAAGTTCACTTGCCGACGGGCTTAAGGAGACGAGCGGAAGAGCGGATAAAGTTTTGGTGGTCGGACTCGGAAATCCGCATCTTACCGCCGACATGCTCGGAAATCTGGTTACAGACAAGATAGAAACGGGAGAAAGGATAAAGGCGTTGAGGCCGTCTGTAACCGGTGTGACCGGAATCGAAAGTTTCGACGTAGTAAAGGGGGTATGCAACGTAATAAAACCGGACGTCGTGGTTGCGGTGGACAGTCTTGCTTCTGCTACGGTATCGAGAATAGGCAGAGCTTTTCAAATTTGTTCGAGCGGAATAACGCCGGGAAGCGGCGTGGGCAATCACCGAATACGGTTGTGCTACGAAACGCTTGGGGTAAAGGTCGTCAGCATAGGTGTGCCGTTGGTGGTGTATGCGTCTACGATAGCCGAGGAGTGCGGTGGAAAACCCGACGGCAAACTAAGCGAACTTATAGTAACGCCCAAAGACATCGATTACCTTGTGGACAGGTGTGCGGAGGTTATAAGCAAAGCGTTGAGCAAGGCGTTTGTAACTTAAAGTAACGACGGCGAATATATAACGTGTGTGGTTGGCGTGTTTGACAGCGGAATAGGAGGGATCACGACGCTTTGCAGTTTGCTTGAACGAGGCGGAGATTTCGTTTATCTGAGGGATAACGTCAGATATGGAGACAAAAGCGACAAATTTATAACGGCGAGGACGCTTTCTGCTTGCGCTGCGTTGAAAAAAGTCGGCGTCGATACTATAGTAATAGCTTGCAACACGGCAACCGCCGTGGCTATAGAAAGACTGCGTGAGCTTGACGGCGCCGTAAAATATATAGGTACGGAACCTGCCGTAAAGCCTGCTCTTAAAAGCTGCAAGTTCGTGACAGTTGCGCTTACGAAAGCAGCTGCAGAGCAAAGACGATTCCGTTCGCTGATAAGCGGTCACGAAAGTCGGATAAAAGTCGCAGCTTTCGACAGGCTTGCCGAGGATATCGAAAAAGCGAATTTCGAAAAAAGAACGATGATAAAAATCGCAGAGCAATTGCTTAATGAGGTCAGCGGAGACGGACTTGTTTTGGGTTGCACTCACTACGTTTTTTTAAAACGATATATCGCAATGCTATCGCCTTCTTTAAAACTTTTCGACGGAAACGAAGGCGTTGCAAAACAATTGCCGCAAAGAAATAACGCTACTGTGAAATTTCTTCGGATTCGTTTTTAAGCGGTCGCCGTATACACTGTTACAAAGTTTTATCCTTGCGATATTTTGAAGTTTTTTCTTTCTTGTTTTTGCCGAACAAAAGAACTTCGCCGTATCGTAAAAGGCGCATTTTCGTAGGTACGCCGTCGATATGTAACGCAGTTACGGTGTCGTCGCTTAACATAACGTCGGTTATTTTCCCCAAATATTTTCCGTTTCGGGCAAACGCAGACTTGCCGATCGGATTGTTTTCGAAGACCGGAGATAATAGCGGAGAATAATTGTTTACGGTGGCAACGTCAAAAAAAGTACCTTTAAGCGCACCGAACGGAATATAAACGCTTTCCTCGGACGGAGAGAAAATCTTGATAACGATTGCTTTTTTCAGAGCGGAATCGAAACAAACGTTTGCCGCCGTTCCGATAAAAGAGGCGGTTAAAAGAGAAAGCACAGGCTTCCCCGTAAGTTCGCTTAATTTATACATTGAGTTCTCCCGAAAATTATTTTTATGTTTTATTTTACAAATGCTAAAAGTCGATTATTACATAAATTGATTTGACATTTTGCCGATATTTGGGTAAAATGTAGCTACATAGGAGGATAAAGATTATGGTAGACAAAAGTATGACTATTTACGAAGTTTTGCAGCTTAAGCCCGGATGCGAGAATATATTCTTTTCGTTCGGAATGCACTGTCTCGGCTGTCCCATATCGAGAGGCGAAAGCGTAGAAGAAGCGGCTGCGGCGCACGGCATCGACGTTGACGCCCTGATTGATGCGCTTAATCAGTTTAACGCCTGAGTCAAAGCAATGAAAATAGTAGTCGGACTAGGTAACTATCCACCAAAGTATGCCCATACTCATCATAATATGGGCTTTTTGGCTGTAGAATGTCTTGCCGCAAGATATGGCGTTAAATTTAAAAATAAAGAATGCGAAAGTCTGACTGCCAAGGTTTACGAAAACGGCGACACTATCGTGCTTGCTCAACCGCAGACACTTATGAATTTATCGGGCGTGGCGGTTAAGCAGCTGCTCGCAAAATACAAATGTTCTCCGAGCGACCTTATAGTTATATACGACGATATAGATCTGCCGAGGCTGGGACTTAGAGTAAGGGCAAAAGGGAGCGCAGGCACGCATAACGGCATGCGCAACATTATAGAAAACATTCGCACCGAGGAGTTTCCTCGTGTGAGAATAGGTATAGGGAGACCTCCCGAAAGAATGCCGCTTGCGGATTTCGTTTTAAGCGAAGTTCCGAAATCGGAAAGAGCGGCTTTTTGCGAAGTAATAGAAAAGGCTGCGGACGAAACGCAAAAACTCATCAAAGGGCAATTGCCGGGCGGAGTTTCTGGAGCAAAGACTTGAATTTTAAAGATTTACTTAGCGGCGGTATAGCCGCCAAAATACTTAAAGAGCTTAAGGACGGAAAGGACGTTTCCGTCCTTAATGCGCATTTCGGACAGCGTACCGTAATATCGGCGATGCTTCCGTCTTTCGTATACGTTTGCAGCGACTATGTTATAGCAAAAAAGGCGTACGAGCAAATATCTTGTATTCGTGACGACGTAGTTTATCTGCCTGCGCTTGCGGATCCGCTTAATTATACCCGAATTTGCGCAGGTGACGAAGTTAACGAAAGATTAAAGGCTTTGTATATGATATCTTCGGGAAAGGCAAAGGCGGTGGTAACTTATGCGGCTGCGATAATGCAGTTGTTCCCCGCCAGAGAACTTTTCTCGGGGCTTGGACTGCGATTGAAAAAAAGGAAAGAAGAGGATTTCGCAGCCATTCCCGATCGACTTGTCAAAGCCGGATACAGGCGGGTATTGCAGGTGGACGGCAGCGGTCAATTTGCCGTGAGAGGAGATATACTCGACATATCGCCGCCTTCGCTTCCCGTCGGGACGGGAATAAGAGTAGAGTTTTTCGGCGACGAAGCGGATACAATTAAAAAGTTTGATTATTTTACTCAGTTGTCGACTGAGGAGATCGACGAAGCTGATATTTGTCCTAATACTTTCGTGACCGTAGGGGAAGCGGATTTGAGTAAGATAAAGGGCAATGCCGATGCGATAAGAGCGGATATAGAGCAAAAGCTGAGCAAAGCGGATAATTCGCTGTCGTTTATATATCCGCTATTGCCGCACAGCACTTTTTCGGAATTTGTTAAAATGCCGTATATCGTTTACGACGACGCAAAGCAAGTCGCAGACTCCGTAAAAATTGCCATGACGGAATATAACTCTCGACTTAAGTCGATTATTTTGTCTGGCGCTCCGTATGTCGAAGGGCAGCTGAGCGACGACGTTTCATATAATGGCGGTAAACTTGCATTCCATTCGGTAAATTCGGCTAACAGACTTTTCACGCCTACCGCAGTAGAAACGGTACAGGACACACAAGTGCTTTCGTACAGGAGAAATCCTATTGCTCTTTGTGACGATATAAAAAATTGGGTGGCTAACGGCTACCGGGTTACACTGCTATGCGGGGATGAAAAACTCAAATATAATTTGGAAGAAACTTTGGACCGAAACAAGGCGTTCGGTGCAACGCTCAGCTCGCAAAAATTAGATACGGGATTTATTTTTCACGACATAAAGCAGGTTGTTATAGGTACGTACGATCTTGTCGGCCATAAAAGCGCAGCTAAGGTCAGACGTAGTAAAAAAGACGCCTTTACCATGGCGCAGGTTGGCGATTACGTCGTGCACGAAGTGCACGGTATAGGTATCTGCGAGTCGGTCGAAAAGATGACGATGGGCGGCAGTACGAGAGATTACATAGTAATCAGGTACCGAGACGGCGACAAACTTTTTGTACCCGTGGAGAATATGGATTCTCTCAGCAAATACGTCGCAGGAGAAGAACAACCTAAACTAAGTAAAATAGGCGGAGCGGATTTTGCCAAAGTAAAAGCCAAAGTAAAAGCGTCCGTAAAAGAAATGGCGTTTTCGCTGCTCGAACTGTACGCAAAACGTCAAAAATGCGAAGGACATATATATTCGTCGGACCTTACGTTGCTCAAAGATTTCGAAGCGACGTTTCCGTATGCCCCGACCGACGATCAGATTGCTGCGGTTAACGATTGTATAGCCGATTTGACAAGCGGCAAAGTAATGGACAGATTGCTTTGCGGAGACGTAGGGTACGGAAAAACCGAAGTTGCTTTGAGGGTGGCGTTTAAAGTAATAGAAGAAGGCAAACAAGTCGCTTTCATTTCGCCGACTACGATTTTGTCCGATCAGCATTACAGAACGGCGAGCAAGCGCATGCATGATTTCGGCATCAACATAAAGTGTTTCAACAGATTCCGCACTGCCTCCGAGATAAAAACAGATCTTGATTTGCTCAGTCAAGGAAAAATCGATATGGCGGTAGGTACGCATAGGCTGCTTTCCGGCGACGTGAAATTTAAAGACCTCGGACTGCTTATACTCGACGAAGAACAACGCTTCGGAGTGGAGGCGAAGGAAAAACTGAAGTTGTTAAAAAATAACGTGAACGTATTGACGTTATCCGCAACGCCTATACCTCGCACGCTTCACATGTCCATGACGGGGATAAGAGACATGAGCGTGTTGGACACTCCGCCGGCAGAGCGTATCCCCGTGCAGACATACGTCACCGAATATTCGGAATCGTTACTCAAAGACGCCGTAACGAGAGAACTCGGAAGAGGCGGGCAGGTATTTATTGTATATAACCGAGTGGAAACGATTGAAAAATTCGCAGCTAACGTAAGAGCTGTTTTGGGCGACGTAAAGCTTTCGGTTGCACACGGGCAAATGAAAGAAAGCGTCTTGGAGCGGACTATATCGTATTTCGCAGAAGGCGGAACGGACGTGCTTATAGCGAGCACGATAATCGAAAACGGAATAGACATGCCTAATGCAAATACAATGATAGTAATCGACTCCGACAGGCTCGGGTTAAGTCAGCTTTATCAGCTCAGAGGCCGTATCGGTCGCAGTAACAAGCTTGCGTATGCGTTTTTTACCTACGACGACGGTAAATTGTTAAGTGAAGCCGCATACAAACGATTGGAGGCGGTGACGCAATACACCGAATTCGGTTCCGGGTTTAAAATAGCTATGCGGGATCTCGAAATAAGAGGTGCGGGAGATGTTTTGGGCAAGGCGCAACACGGTCATATGGAAAAAGTCGGATACGACATGTACTGCAAGATTCTCAAGGAGGCTGTTGCGGAACTTGGCGGGGAGGAGACGAAACAACAGAGGGAAATAAAAGTGGCAATAGATTTTCCTGCCTTTATCCCCGACGGATACGTTACGGACGAGGAGTGGCGTATGGAATTGTATTCTCGTATAGCGTCGATAAAATCGCAGCAGGAGGCTGCAAAGTTATTCGAAGAATTAAAAGACGTGTACGGAGAGCCTCCGCAATCGGTGCGTAATCTCACCGCAACCGCCATGGTAAAAAATCTGGCGAGAGAAATAGGCGCAAGCAAAGCGACTTTCAAAAGAAACGAATGTTCGGTATACTTCGATATGGCAAAGGAAATTACTAAAGAGACGGCCGCCGCAGCCAATGCTACGGGCGGTGCGGTTATGTTATCGCCGCCGAGACTGACTTTTTCGGGAGCGTCTTGTCAAAAAAACCTAATAAATTTTTTGTCAAAATGTGTCTTCGCCGCTAAAAACTCTTGATTTTTCGGCTCGATTATTGTATAATGCTAAGTACCTGTAGGCGCATGCCTGATATTATAACTTTTTTAGAGGATCAATAATGAAGAAATTCGCATGTTTACTATTAAGCTTGATAATTTCCGTGGGGTTGTTCTGCGCATGCAGTCCCACCTACGACGGTACGTTTATCAAGCACGACTACGAAAGGGACTATTCTCAAGTTATTGTTAAGATAGATCCTATAACTCAGAGCGGCGACGGATGGGAGTACACTTCCGAGCCCATCGAGATTTATAAATCGCAACTCGTAAGCTATTTCAACACATACGGACCGACGTATATTCAGTCCATGGGCTGGACGTACGAACGTACCTTAGAGACGCTTTTGGAGCAGATTATCACGCAGGAGCTTGTCGTATTGGAAAGCGATGTGAGATTTGAAGCAAAAGATATCTATTGGACTAAAGACGATATCGAGACCGTGCAAAAGGGCGTGTACGAGTCCATCGATTCTTCGATACTTAGTCTTTGTAACGAGATTTTGGAGGCTGCAGGCAAAGATAAGCTCGAGCTTACCGCAGAGAGTACGGATTCCGATACGGAAACCACATATCCCGTAAGAGAGGAAAAAAACGAAGCGGACGACGAGAGGGTTTTTTACACTTACGGCGAGGGCAACAAGCATGACGGTTGGTATTTGTCCGAGCCTTGGTATAACGAGGGCAAAGAGTTTTATTTCTCCTATAACGGCAACTACGGCGACGAAGAAACCAAGTCTCTTTTCAGAGAGGCAGTTAAACGTTATATTTCTTCTATGGCAGAAGCTTCAGCATCTCTTATCGGAGTAACTGACGAGGAAAAGAAAACCATCGAAAACGAGGTTAATATGCTTAGGCGTTTGGCGAAAGTAACGGGCGCAGGCGAAGCATATCGGGTTATAGGAAAGACTTTGCTTTGCAAAAAACTTGTCGGCGACAGTTTGATTGATAGTCAAAAGATGGCAATTCTGCAAGATTATATCGAAAGCAGCGTTACCGTTACCGAACAGGATATCCTGGCAAAGTACAATTCGATTGTCGAAACTCAGATGACCAAATATAAGGATTCTTCCGCTTACGACACGGCGATATCCGGTACTGATACGATATTGTACAGACCTAATACCGATTACGTTAACGTTAAGCACATTTTGCTTCCGTTCTCCGAAGAGCAAAAGCAAGATCTTACCAGACAAAAGGCGTTGCTTACCACTAAAGAGTACGAAGCGAAGAGAGCCCAGAAGGTGAACGAGATAGTCGTATACAGACATAAAGACGGCGAGGATGACAAGACAAAGACATATACTGTAGCTCAAGTGTTCGCAGAAATCAAAGCGGCTATGAGCAGAGTTCGAAGCAGTGCTTACGAATCGGAAAGATTGTTTGACGATTTCATTTACCTTTACAATACCGACCCCGGAATTTTCGATAAAGAAAACGGATATGCGGTTAAGTACAAGCTCGGAGACGGCGAATCGGAAACATATATGGTCGAATTCGCAAATGCAGCGAGAGAGTTTAGAGATAAAGGTTATAAAGTAGGCGAAATGCTCGACCATTACATTGTAACCGATTACGGCGTTCACATTATGTATTACGTTGCAGATTATGAGGCGAATGCTCTCGGACTCAACGATTACTTTACCGCAGGAAGATATACTACAGTACGTAGCTATATTGAAAATCTTGTAAAAGAAAAAGCGGTAGAAGATGCATATACGGAATGGAGAGACCAAAAAATCTATTACTATCGTAACGTGTACGGTTCCAGTAAGGAGAACGATACTCAAGGCGTTGTAACCGTTTATAAAGACAGATACGCAGACCTTATACAAGACTAAAGGCAAATAGACGCACAAAGTCGCAAACGAAGAAAATCGTTTGCGACTTTTTTTAAATGCGGCGGTTTGAGACGCTGCCAAACTATTTCTTCAGCGTCTTTGTTGCTGCTTAAAAGGGGCTGAATATAACGCCATTTTTGCGATTATAATTTTAATGCTGCAATACACTTGTCACGGGGCATCGGAGTTTATTGCCTATAAAAAACGTCTGCATAATTGCAGTTTTGTTTAGGGCGTCAAATTGCCGCTTTTTACATCGAATCGATATGTATGACTGAGGTCCAAAGAAAGACGATTTTTGAAAATCGACAAAGAGACTACAAAAACAACAAATATATTACTCCTATGTATGTATAAACGATTTATAATATACGTATGACAAGCGACACAATTATATTTGAAAAAAATGCGCTAGATGCGTTGACTTCGGTTGTCGGGGAATTTGCCCCTCCGCTATCCAGAATTACGTTGGTATGCGACGATGAAACGTTGAGCGCAATTATAAGACAAAGGTTGAAGGAATATCGTATATCGGACGGTATAAAAGAAGATACTGCGCTCGTAATAGGAGCCGGCAGCGAAAACTCGGTTTACAAAGCTAAGAAGACGGCTATATCAAACGCTTTTAAAATAATCGTCGTTTCGCCACCCTGGTGCGACGCATTGCTTAATGTCGATGCGTATGTATTCGATCCGCAATATATATTAAAGTCGGACGTGCCGTCTTTGTTCGGCGCAGTTGTTTCGAGAGCAAACAGCGCAAGCGACGCAGCGGTAGATAACATTTTTTACGGCGAAAGACGCCTGACTTATGCGAAAAAAGCCACGTCTTTGGCAAGCTCGCTGGCAGGCAGAGATGCGACGGAAGGCGAAATAGCGGATGCGGCGTTTAAGTCTGCGGTTTTGAGCCGTTTTTTGCCTTCGTACGGCGAAGCGGCAGTCTCGTACCTATTTAAAGCTTCGCAAAAAACGGAGCTGAGCATGGGGGAACTGCGAATGTTGTTTGCGCCGGCGCTGAATGCGTTATATCTTTATCATTTAAAGAACAGACGATATATGACGTTGCCGCCCGACAACGAGTATCGAAAAGTTCGACTTGCCGAATTGGGGGTAAAGTGCAAGCCGAGAAGATTGCTTATGGGAAGGGAATGTTTGGAAACGGAATACAAACTAAACTTTTGCAGCGGCGAAACTATATCGACGTTGGCGGAAGCAAATAATATTCTCAGAAAGGGGTTTGTCAAGTATAAAGCGCTTTATTCGGATCTGGGCTTTTCGCTAAATTCCGTAAGCGGAGATTTTTCTGCGGCAATAGCTCTTGCTCCCGACGCTTGCCGTACGCAAGGCATACTCGGCGTTTTAAAGGACCTGGGAGAATTAGATTGCTATATCGATTGACTTAAGCGCCGGGCTATGATAAAATTTATGTATGAGTAACGTGCTGAAAGTATTAAAAAACAACGGATTTGCATTTAGCAAAAAATTCGGTCAAAATTTTATTTTGGACGAAGATTTACTTTACGATATAGTAGAGGGCGCAAATATCAATAATACTGATACGGTTGTGGAAATCGGCGCCGGCGCCGGTACGCTAACTTCTGCGCTTTGCGACAAAGCGGCTAAAGTTTTTGCATTTGAGATAGATAGCAGACTGCGCCCCGTATTAAACGAAGTTCTTGCCGACAAATCTAACGCAAACGTAATCTATGAGGACATAATGAAAGTTTCTCCGGCTAAACTGAAAGAGATAACCGGAGGAAATTTTAAGGTTGTGGCAAACTTGCCGTATTACATCACGTCGCCCGTGCTTTTTTATTTTTTGGAAAACGATTTTCCGCTTGACGGGATAACCGTAATGGTGCAAAAAGAAGTTGCGTTACGTATGGTTGCCAAGCCCGGTACGTCGGACTACGGCGCTTTGACGCTTGCGGTATGCAGTAGGTCCGATCCGTATATAGTCAAAGAAGTCGGCAGAGAAAAGTTTTTACCGCCGCCATCTGTTGACAGCGCAGTAGTCCGAATGGACATGAAGATAAAGATTGACGAGAGCATTCGGGAGCAATTTGACAAAACCGTAAAGTGCGCTTTTTCCATGCGTCGAAAAACGCTTGAGAACAATTTGATGCAGTCGTTCGGACTAAACCGAAGCGATTGCGCAGGGATTCTTTCTGCCGCTAAAATCGACGAGAAGGCGAGAGGCGAAACGCTCGATCTTGACAAAATGCAAAGTCTGACCAAAGTTCTTATACAAGAAAACGTTTTCGGGGATAAAAATAGAAGATAAATTTGACGAAAGCGTTGCTTTTGCCGATTTTTTGTTGTATACTTTCGGTATAATCAAATAAAATTTGGCTAAAGGAGAAATAAAATGGATTTTTTAAAGGAACATAACATTGTTAACGTAAAAAACGTGTTTAGAAATTTGTCCGTTCCGTCGCTCGTCGAATTTGCGCTCAAAACAGAGCCGTGCAGACTGACCGATAAAGGAGCTTTGCTCGTAGAAACCGGCAAATATACCGGCAGATCGCCTAAGGATAGATTTATAGTTGACGAAAAAGGCGTAAACGAGGAAATCGCATGGGGTAAAGAAAACGTAAAAATAAGCGAGAGGTGCTTTGAAAAAATATACGATAAGGTTTGTAAATATCTCGACAAAAAAGAAAACGTTTTTGTTTTTGACGGATTCGCAGGTGCCGACGTAAGTTATGCTTTAAAAATCAGAGTTATCAACGAATATGCGTCGCAAAATCTTTTTATGCACAACATGCTTATCAGACCTTCGGCGAAACAGCTCGAGGAATTTTCGCCCGAATTTACCGTGCTTTGCGCCCCTGGGCTTAAGCTAGATAAAGACGAGTGCGGTATTAACAGCGAAGCGGCTATTGTAATTTCTTTTAACAAAAAAATGGTGGTTATAGCCGGTTCGAAATACGCAGGAGAAATGAAAAAGTCGGTGTTTAGCGTAATGAATTACATTTTGCCGCACAAAGGAGTGCTCGGAATGCACTGCTCTGCAAATATGGCGCTTGACGGTAGCGGCAAAACCGCTTTGTTTTTCGGACTTTCAGGCACCGGCAAAACCACGCTTTCCGCAGATCCGTCCAGAGGACTTATCGGCGACGACGAACACGGGTGGTCGGACGACGGTATATTTAATATCGAAGGCGGCTGCTATGCGAAGTGCATAAACTTGTCTGAAGAAGCCGAACCGGAAATTTTCGGTGCGATAAGATTCGGCAGCGTAGTCGAAAACGTCGTAGCGGATAATGACGGAGTTCCCGATTATACCGACGGTTCGCTTACCGAGAACACCAGAGTTTCTTATCCTATCGACTATATTACAAATAAAGTCGTTCCCGGAGTAGGCAAACATCCCTCTACGATTATATTCCTCAGCGCAGATGCGTTCGGAGTTTTGCCGCCTATCAGCAAACTCACCAAGGAACAGGCAATGTACTATTTTGTATCCGGTTACACATCTAAAGTAGCCGGTACCGAAAGAGGAATCACCGATCCCGTATGTACTTTTTCGACGTGTTTCGGTTCACCTTTTTTGCCGTTGCCGTCTGCGAAATATGCGCAGATGCTGGGCGAAAAAATCGAAAAGTACGGAGCCGACGTGTACCTTGTAAATACAGGTTGGACGGGCGGCAAGTACGGAGTGGGCAAGCGCATGAGTTTAAAGGCTACAAGAGCCATGGTAACTGCTGCGCTTAACGGTTCGTTGGCAAAAGTCGAATACAAAAAAGAGCCGTATTTCGGTCTTAATATTCCTGTTTGCTGCGAAGGCGTCGATTCTGCCGTACTCGATCCGCAAAATACTTGGTCGGACAAAAAAGATTACGCATCGACGGCAAAAAAGCTTGCTTTGCTCTTTGTGGAGAATTTCACGACAAAGTATCCCGATATGCCCGAAAACATAGCAAAAGCCGGACCTAAGGCTTAGATAACTAATAAGTATATAAATACCTCTAAATTCGGCTTCGGAGAGCAATTGTTCTTCGGGGTCGAATTTTTCCTGAATATAGCCGCAACAAGAACCGAGTAGCCGTACGGTATAAGCGCATTTGTAAATGCGTAAGGCTAATCAGGGGGGGGAGACATCGTTTACGGTCGGAATCGGGCGTAAGGTATGGTTATGGGCGGCGATACGCAACGTACGGCGCAGAAGTCGGAGTAAGTGCGGCGAGAAAACCAAAAATCAAAAATTCGCTAATTTTTTTATAAAAGTAGTGCAAAACAGTTTACAATGATATGCAAAATGAATATAATGTGGATACGTAATTAGTGAGGATTGTTATGCAAGAGAAACCTAAGTATATTATTTGCCCACGCTGTGAGCTTAATTACATCAAAGAACAAGACGAATTATGTAACGTATGCAAAGCCGAACTGGGATTGCTCGGCAAAAACTTTTTGATACCAGAGGACGAGCTCGAAGCCGAAAGCGGCAAATTGTGTCCGATTTGTCACGTCAACTATATCGACGAAGACGAGGAGATGTGCATTATTTGCAAAAAAGTAAAAGAGGCAAAGGAGCAGCCTGAGGACTTGGAAACGAGTTGGAAAGCCTTTGTAGACGAGCCCGAAGAGGAAGTTCCGCCCGAAGAGATATCTTTGGAATTAGCTGCCGAAGAGGAAGAAGAGCAAGAGGAAGAAGAGGAAATCAAAGATTACAAAGAAGTCAGCGATTTCAATTACGATATAGATCCTCGGGATTTCGAAGTGGAAGAGGACGAAGAAGAAGAGGAAGACGACGAGGACGACGATATTTAGCGTCAGGCAGAAAAATTTTTCAATTAAATCAATATAGACGAGTCTTATAAAAGCACCCGAAAAGTCGAACGAAGAGAAAACTTTTTGAGGTGCTTTTTTATAGTCTCGTTTTTTTATGCAAAGATAAGTATTTTGTCGGTGTTTGGCCGAAAGAGGATTGCCTGCAATACGATAGTCGGTATTTACTGAAAAAAGTATGCGACTGCGTAACGGCATAATAAATTTTTACCGAAGGCTGAGCCTATAGCACCCTTATAAACCGGACGAATTAACGTACGTAGATAAGCAATAACAACAAGCAAATATGGCAAACAGTCTGTAATTTGCAGCTTCCGAGCCGGCTGTAAAACAAATGTTTTTGATTTCTTAGTATAACAATTTATTTGTTTTGTATATACAATATCCACAATTGCCAATATTGTCTAATTATCAATACATATAAAAAGATGAAAATTTGATGAAATTTTTAAAAATAGGGGCAAAATCTTGACCAAAAGTCGATTTTTTGGAGTCTATATTAACAAACAAAAATTTACACACAAAAAGGAGGAAGAGATGAAAGTAAGAAGGACTTTGGTAAGCGTATTAATAGCACTTACGGCGGCAGTAATAGCGATAGTCGGTGCGGCGGCAATATTGGGGTGCGCAAAAGATAAATTAGGTACGCCGCAAGACGTAGTTGTAGACGACTACGAAATACTCAGGTGGAGCAAGGTCGAAGGGGCAGAGAAGTACGCCATAAAAATAAACGACGTATATTACGAAGCTCAGAGCAACGAATTAGACATCTTTGAGTTGACGGACAAGGTTGGGAGCTACACAATCGAAGTAATGGCGTTTGCAGACGGGAAAGGACAATCGCAGCCGAGCGAAAAGGTAGTGGTGGAAGTACCGTCGTGGTCGGGAAAACTTGCGGTAGCCGAGCTTAATGACGGCAGCGGCTACTTGGTAGAAGGCATTCCGTTGGTGATCGAGGGAAAGGTGGTAATTCCGAGCGAAGTAGACGGAAAACCCATAGTAGGCTTTACCGAGTACGGCTTTAGAAACTGTACAAAGATAACGAGCATAATTATACCGGATACCATAACTTCGTACGGAGAAATCGGGCGCAAGTACGATCCGTTTGCGAACTGTACTAATCTAAGACGAGTAAAGTTTTCGCGCGGGGCTACGACGGTGAAGGGCTTCGAAGGATGTGAAATGTTAAAAGAAGTAAATCTTCCGGATGAAGTCGAAAAGTTTCTCGGTGCTTTTAACAATTGCAGTAATCTGACTAAGATATCGTTAGGCAAAAAATTTAAAAATTTAGGACAAGGAGGGTCGTTACAATATTGCACCGAACTTAAAGAGATAAGCGTATCAAAAAGTAATTTGTACTTTAGAGTAGAGAATAATTGCCTTATATTAAAGAACGAAAACAGCGTTTATTACGGCACCGCCGGGGCTGTTATCCCCGACGGCATAAGCAAGATAGAAAGAAATGCATTTGTATATACCGGTTTGACGGAAATAACCATACCGAGCAGTGTAGAAGAGATAGGCGAATCTGCGTTTGCCAATTGCAAAGGATTGACTAAGGTGGTGTTTGAAAGCGGACCCATAGCTCCGAAATTAGACGAAAGTTTGTTTAGTTACTGTGAAAATTTGGAAACCGTAATTTTGCCGAACAATATACAAAGATTGCCGAGGCTGATCTTTCATAAATGTAGGAAAATAAAGGTTAAGTTACCGGCGTCGGTAATCGAAATACAACCATCGTCATTCAGAGACTGCGGCGGAGCAGAGATAGAAATAGACGAAAATAACGAAGTTTATTCGTCGGAAGGCAATTGCATAATACATAAGCCAACTAAAACGTTGGTCCATGCAAGCGACAGTAGCGTCATACCGTCGTATATAACTAAGATAGGTCAATTTGCGGTGACGGGGTTGACTTTGGAGACGTTTAAAGTGCCCGAAAACGTAGTCGAAATAGGAGAGAATGCATTTGAAAATTGCAATAACATGAAAGACATATACTTACCCGAGGGATTAAAAAAGATAGGGTATAGAGCTTTTTCGGGGATCGGTGAAAGTTTTACAAGTCTGACTGTGCCCGATTCGTTAGAGGAAGTCGATGAGTTCGGGTTTGCGATGTGCACGGTATATACGTCGAGGCAGCCGCACGTTAAAGACGGCAGCGTGGCGTGGACTAACGTCAAATGGGTGGGAGACGATTGGAACGTCCGTTTTTTTCCAAATCCGCCATGTTCTGCAACATATGTTTTTTTCGGTTGCGAGCTTCGTTATGACGGAAAATATCCGTACGTATATTCAATTACGCAAGACGAATACACGGTTTCGGAAGAAATAAAAGGAAAGACGTGGCAAGAGACTTTAAAATACGTAGACGGATATGTGTTTACGCCAAAGCGAGAAGGATATGCGTGCATAGGGGGCAAATATTCTTTGGATGCGGATACGATAGAAGTCGTGGTGGAAGAACAAGAAATTTATAAAACCACTCCCCGCGAACCTGTACTTGTTAAAAAGGGGCTTGCGTTCGGGAAAGCAGGTGAAGCATATAATTATTGGAGTATGGGATTTGCGAAGGGAAAAACGCTGTATCCTATTTATGAAAAAGTCGAATAGACAGGTATAAACGGTTAAACCCGATTATATAAAAAATATTTTATAGGAGGACATATTATATGTTCAAAAGAAGAAGATTGCTTGTTTTAATTGCAGTAGCGTGTCTTATACTTGCAAGTATGCCGCTGATGAATGTAAGCGCACTGTCAAACGGGAAAAAGGTTTATTACATAACCGACAGTTTCGATTATTTTAACGTCCAATCGGCGATAGGTAGCGGCAGCGTAGCCACGGTGGATCAATGTTTGTATATACCGTATAACGGCAGCGGTAGCGGTATCGTGGCGCACAACAGCTTTGAAAACAATTTCGAAAAAGGGATCAGGGATAATTGGGCAGGCGGATGGTTCTATCTAATAGAACCGGAGAGTTACGTAATTTTCGAGATGACGAACGGATTATCCGAAAAAAACCATATCATAATTTAACGGTGCCGGTATTTGCTGAACTACTGGAAGATATCTTCGGGTATTTAAAGGGATATATGCACTGTAAGATAGCATTTATTTGCGATACTGACGAAGCTAAGTTTGCAGGATACGCAACTTTCCTTAACTATGTGGATATACACGTAAACACCGACATAAGGACGCCTTTTGCGCATAGCGTCATGTATAGGATATCGCCGTTGATTGAAGCAAATACGCCTAATGATATGGAAATTATGATATTGTTTGACAGCCATTATGCAGACGCATATAATGATGCTCAAAACGCTGATGTTACATATAACTTGAACGATCGCACCTCCTATCAAATAATGTCAGAGATTATGTATGTTCTCGAAGATATGTGTAACGCACAGAGTTCGTCATTAAACGATATCGCTCAAGCGTGTAGGGTTAATTATAACGTACGCCTTTATAGCGTATCTCCCGGCGGTATATTTAAAAATTTAGAGGGTAATACTACGATAAGCATGACCGACGCTGTTTATAATGCCAAGGAATTAGTGTATATTATGCGCCCCGATGCAAATTTGAATTTGAATTGTCGACTTCTTGAAGACTTAATATGCTCGTTTACACCGGACGATTTTTACGCTTATTCTTTCGGCAGCGTTTCTGTCCCTGCGCCGGAGGCATCGCTTCTGACTATATACGAGTTGGTTTATACATACGAAGAATGCTTTACTCGCAGGGTGGAGGCAATGATTGACTTTTTGGAAGACGAAGATCTTTCCGATTACAATAATTGGTATGGCGTATGCGATATTTCCTATAAGATTTTAGGCACAGGACCGGACGGTTGGATGATCAGCGTGCTTGGATACGGTTCCAAGGTAAAACATCTTTACGATTAAGACTGCATAAGGCAAAACAAGAAAATAGCGATTTGTTGACATTAAGCACATAATTAAAAAGGGCAGGTATTATGACATGCACTCTAGTGGTATATATAACATGCAGAGTGAGATTAAATAATACTTGTCCTTATTTATTATTACGGCGTTTTTGTTCGCAAGTCGGCGTTTTGGTCGGATATTATAGTTATTTGTTTATGACTGCGCACTAACCGGATTTGCGGCGGTATGCGCTTAATAATATGTTTTGCATAGCCGTCGTGGGGGGCTGCGGCGTAAGAACTGCGCTATTTCAGTCGAAATCACAATATTTGCGCAACTCGTTAGGTATATGCGGCTTTACATACCCGATGTGATTCTGTATGTTTTTTAATTAGGAAAAAGTTACGGTTGTTTTCGATTGACGGCGTTACCGAACTTATCGAAAATTTCGTACCTATCGTACAAATTGTATCTGTCGGGTGAAACGATTGCCGACAAAATACGCTGTTTTAAAGAGGGAACGTCCTTGCCGACGGCAGAAAGCAGTTTTTTTATGCTCTCCCGATTGGTGTGATGAGCGGCGGGACAGGGATTTTTGAGGATAGGAAAACGTGTCGCATAAGCGGCGACGTTTTTTTCGAAAGTCAGTATAAGCGGTCGTATTATACTTATGTTTTTGTCTTCCAGATAAGTTACTGGTGGCAGAGCGGACAACCTTCCCTCAAAAGACATGGACAGGAAAAACGTTTCTATGAGGTCGTCGGCGTTATGTCCGAGCGCAAGTTTATTGCACTTAAGCTCGCTCGCCGAGTTGACGAGTGCGCCCCTTCGCATGTTTGCGCAAAGCGAGCAAGGATTTTTTTCTTTGCGCTCGTCAAAGACGATTTTGCCTATTTCGGTGGCAACGATTACATGTTCTGTGTTTATGCTTTTGCAAAACGACGTCAGTCCGGAAAAGTCGGAGCCTAATCCCATGTCTATCGTAATTGCAACGAGCGAAAACCGTTGCGGCGAAAACATAGCGTATCTGTGCAAGAGATACAGCATTGCCAAGGAGTCTTTGCCTCCGGATAATCCGACGGCTATTCGATCGCCGTCTTTTATCATACCGAATACGTTGATTGTTTTTCGTAATTCACTCAGCATTTTTTGCGTTGTCATATCAAACTCACTTTACGTATTTTTTCTCAGTTTAGCATGGCAAATGAAATTTTGGCAACTATTTGCGGTACGTAGGCAAAATCAGTTGACTTAATCGTCGATTTTAACTATAATGTATAGAGCATAATCAGCAAATATCTTTCAAAGGAATATTATATTATGAAAAGAACTTATCAACCCAAGAAGAGAGCAAGACAAAAGGTACACGGTTTCAGACAGAGAATGAAGACTCAGGGCGGACGCAGAGTACTTGCTCGTCGTCGTCAGAAAGGTCGCAAAAACATCTCGGTTAAGCCGCTTGGCTCCCACTAACATGCGGGGGCGTTTGCTCGTAGCATACGCATGCTAAAACGCATTTTCAGACTGACTAAACACGGATCGTTCGGATACGTTTATCGCAAAGGAGAGAACAAGGCTTCGGCGGCGTTTTCTCTCTTTTATGTTAGTTCGACTTCGCTCAAAGTCGGCTTTTCGGTAAGCAACAAGATAGGCAAGGCTTGCGTAAGAAACAAACTTAAACGCAGGATGAGAGAATCGGTAAGGCATATTATGCCCCTCAAAAAATATCAGATAGTCTTGGTAGCGAGACAAGCCGCCACAAAATTGACGTATTCCGAAATCAGCGACCAGATACGAAAACTTTTTTCGTCGGCGGGACTTTATGCGTAAAAAGAAAAAGTCTTTTGCGGCGTATTTTTTCAGTTTTATCTGGATAGTAGAGCTGCCGATTAAGTTTTATCGCAAAGTGATTTCTCCGTTGATTCCGTCCGCATGTATTTATTACCCGAGTTGCTCGGTGTACATGGCGGAATGTATAAAGGAATACGGCTTCAAAGGCGTTGTATTAGGGCTAAAGCGATTGCTTAGGTGCAATACTTTCAGCGAAGGCGGTTACGATCCGGTTCCGCTTAACCCAAAAGGAGATATAGAATGGCTTTTTTAATGTCCGCAATAGAAGTTGCGGCACCCGGAGGCATGTGGGAGTGGTTTATCTTCAAGGTTTTCGGGTTTGTTGTTAACTATGGCTGGAGAATAGTGCTATTTACGGCGCTGCTAAAATTGGTGTTGTCGCCGCTCGATTTTTACCAAAAATACAAAATGCGTAAAAATCAACACATTACCGAACAGCTTAAGCCTCAGATGGACCGACTTGGCAAGCAATACGCCGACGATCCCGCAATGCTCAGACGCAAGCAATCGGAATTGCAGAAGAAAGCGGGATTTAGCTTTTTATCGTCGTGTTTGCCGCTCATTTTGACGATGGTTATATTCATAACCTTTTACACTGCGCTAAGACACGTTTCGTCGTACATGGAATTTAAACAGTACGTCGAAATGCACAACGCTTATGTGGGTGCATATCAGACTACCGGGTTCGACTACAAGACGAGAGTTAACGGTAGCGGCGATTACAAAATATCGCTTAGCGGCGAAGAAATCGAAAACGGTGATTTTGCGGAGATTGACAATTATCTCAGCGGTGTTTTTGCTTCCGACGAAAGTTTGAATAAAGCCATAGAAGACAGTGTGGTAAAGATGGGCGAGCTTTCGTACAACACTTTCGGGGTCAACGCTTTCGAAAGTTTGATTAAGTACAAAACCGATTATATCGATCAGGGAAAATCATACAAGGATTATCTTGCGTTTACGGCTGCGCTTAACCGCGAAGGCGAAGATACAGATACGACGAAGTTAGAACTTAAAGAGTTTAACGTAGCAATGAGCGAGCTGATGCAGCTTTACGCTCAGGGATTTACTACGGGCGCCTACAAGGCTAATCGTACGGGCTTTTTGTGGATAAAAAGTTTGTGGGTTGCCGACGTTCCGTGGAAAGACGCTATACCCGATTATTCGACTTTTAAGAATTCGATGTCAAGTGACGGTTATCTCGATATTGCTGTAAACAAAGGTAAAGTATACGAAGACGACGATACTTTGTTTAAAGACTTAGCAAAAGAAGAGACGTATGCGAGAGTTACCGCACAGGTCAGGGCGGACGAGGCTCTTAACGACACCAACGGTTATCTCGTGCTTGCGGTTTTAGTAGTAGGTTTGAGTGTTTTGTCGCAATTTATCACCAATCGTCAGCAAAAGAAGAGCGGTCAGATTATGGAAAATACGGGCATGGGTACCATGAAGGCGATGATGTTCGTTATGCCCGTTATGCTTGCGGTATTTGCGCTTACTTCAAACTCGGCGTTCTCTCTGTACATGATAGTGAGTTCGGTAGCCAGTCTTTTGATAAACCTCATTACCTCTCTTATCGTAGGAGCAATCGATAAGAACGGAAAATCGAAAACGCAGGTAATTAAGCACGGCAGAAGAGATCCTAACGATATGATCAAATAAGGAGTAAAAATGTTAGTAATAGAAGCAACAGGCAGAAAGGTAAACGACGCTATAGCCGCAGGGCTTGCGCAGGTAGGCAAGTCGCTTAGCGACGTTGAAGTGGAAATTATCGATCACGGCGGAATATTCCGCAAGGCAAAAGTGCGTATAACGGTAGAGGGGGAGGAGCCGCCCGCTCCGGTAAGAGAAACCAAAGACGAAGATCGCATAATTATTCCGAGCAAGAGCGAAAGAGAAAAGAACAGAAATTCTTTTGGCGACAAAAAACGCAGAGACGATCGCCGCAACGAAGAAAAAGCGGATAAGCCGCAGAAAACGGAAAAGTACGAAAAAGAAATTTCTCGCAGCGAAACCGTTAAAGAGCGTAAGCCTTTAGAGAAAAAGACGGAAAGCGTTTCCGATGACAAAAAGGCAGAAAAAGAAAAGCAGATTAAAGAACCGAGAAAGGGTGCGCCGATAACGGCTGAGGTCAGCGAAAAAGCGGTAAACTTTGTGAAAGAGCTTGTGGTAAAGATGGGCATCGAAGCCGAAGTATTATCTACCGTAGAGGACAATGAACTTCATATCGAGATAAAAACAGACAACGGTGCGGTGATAGGTTATCACGGAGAAGTGCTTAATTCTATTGAGTACTTAGTAAGCTATTCGCTTAATCGTGACAGCGAAAATTATTATCGAGTAATAGTAGACAGCAACGGTTACAGAGAAAAACGCAAGGGTACTCTCGAAGATATTGCAAAGCGAATGGCTGCAAAGTGCATCAGAACTCATCACAAAGTTTCGCTGGATCCGATGAACAGCAGCGAGCGAAAAATAATTCACTCTGCGCTTAGTGATAACGAGCAGATTATAACTCGAAGCGAAGGACACGAGCCTAACAGGTACGTTATCATCTTTTATAAACGAAACAAGTAATTTTAAGAGCGTAGCGGAATACCGAATCATACCGCTGCGCTCTTTTTAGGAACTTACCCTTATTAATATTAGTTATGACTAAACATACAAACGCTTCGAGGCTCGAGCGCATATCGGCATTAAAAGCGATTTTGTATAAAATGCCAAACAGAGGAGGAAATATGGTAGTAGCAACCCCGTATAATTACGGCGATATAGCGACCGATTTTAATTATGCAGAACAGTTTAAACTATACAAAATCAAGGACGGAAGCATAGTAACTACGGATTTGGTACTTACCAACGGCAGCGGGTATTTTCCGCTTATATCGTTATTATCGAGGCTAAACGTAAACGTGCTTGTTTGCGGGACGCTTAAGGCTGCGGCAAAAAAAATGCTGGACGAGTTCAATATAAAGTATGTTTGCGGAAACAGCGGAGATTCTGATAAAGCTGTAGAATCTTACATAGCCGCTTTAAACGGCATTTAGTCCGATAAATGTGGCGTTTGAACGCAGTTTTTGCAGTCGTTACGATGTTAAACAGCCGAACGTTTTTTGCAAGTCATCGCACGTGTCTACAGAAAATTCACATGCCGTAAGCAAAGAGCATTTGCAAAAAAGTCGCAAAATAAAACCGCTTAGATCGGAAGTCGGGAGAAGCGGAATAAAAACGTTTTTAAAGTGAATTGACACGCAAAAGGATATAACGTTATGCACATTATAAAGAAAAACGCAATTATCGGATAAAGTTTAAGAAGTTACAAATAGCAAGGCAGAAAAAGAGGGAGTCGCATTAAGCGACTCCCTCTTTAGTTACAAAAGAATCCATATAAAATAAACCGGGTTAAGGTCATTTAAAATAATCTACAAGTCAGTTCTGTTCTCGATAGTAGTCGATCAGCAACTTCAATTCGTCGATTTGTTCTAAAATCTCCGTAGCGTCATCGGTATCTGCGAGCGTAAGACGTTTAGGCAGGTATTCTACCGTTTGCAACGTCGGGGTGCTGCCTATGTCCGTTTCGCCTTGCTGATGCTGAGCGAGAGCCAAATAACGGGAGTTGAATATAAGAGTGTATCCGGCGATACCGGTAGTGCTGTGGTAAGATTTTGCCATGCCGCCGTCTATAACGAACAGCAGTCCGCCGCCCTTGATGGGGTTTTCACCGAGTTTGGTTTTTACGGGAACGTGTCCGTTAATAATATGACTGTTTTCGCCCAAACCGAACTCTTTAAGAATTTTTAAACAAATTTCCCGATCCGCAATAAGCTTGTAGTAAGGGTCCGTCGGCTCTTTGTGAGTGGCTTTGTCCTCTACAAAAAAGCGTTGGAAGGTAGTAATCGTGCTTTTTCCGAACAGCGGTGATTTTCCTCCGCTCCAAAGATACCACAAAAGATGTCCTGCGTATATATCATTGCTCGGTTTTTTAAACAAATGTCTTACCTGGCAATCGATGTAATCGAAATACGCTTTTCCTTTGAGCGTTTTTCCGCCTCCGACGTCTATCTCGGCAAATTCTCCGTCTTCGGTCATCGGCATGCAGCCGTGATAGAGCAGATTACCGTTAAATATGCGATATAACGAGCCGTGTGAAAGCAAGAACTGTATATGTTTATGTAATTGTTTGCTACTTTTAAAGGAAGCGGATAGACGTTCCATAACGTCTTTTTCGTCGTCGGAAAAGGAGAACGGATTATCGGGATCTACGGTAGGGAAATTGCAGTCTCGCATAGGATAATCTTTGCCTTCGATATTAACCGTGCCGTTTTTGAAGTTTATTTTGTCGAGAAAAACTCTATGCGAAGTATGATACTCGGGGTGCAGCGCAGTAAGCTGAGCTTCTGCTTTAAACTGAATAATACTTATGGCTTTGTTCATTTTTGCAGCAAGCGACATATCTACGGGATCGAATTTGTTCTTATCGAAAACTTTGGGCGCAAAACATTTGCAATCGTCGTCGCCGTAAGTTTGGCTTGCGAAAGCGGATAGGGGACGAAGATTTATTCCGTATCCGATCTCCATCATGTCAAAGTTGTTATAACCTATGTTTACTCTAAGAAGATTGGCTATGCAAGCCCAGTTTCCCAGCGACGCTCCCATCCAATTTATGTCGTGATTTCCCCACTCGAAGTCTACGTTGTCGTAATTTATAAGGTATTCCATTATGTAATCGGGGTGAGCGCCTCTATCGAATACGTCGCCCACGATGTGCAATTTGTCGACTGCGAGTTTGCTGATCGTTTCGCTAAGTGCTTGTATGAAATCCGGTGCCATTCCCGTGCTTACAAGCGAATTAATAATAGCTTCGTAGTAATGAGCCTTGTTTGCCTCGTCCGTTTCGTGCAGAAGTTCGTCCATAATGTAGGCGTAACTCTCGGGCAAGCGTTTTCGGACCATGGCTCTCGTGTATTTGTTTGCGGATTCTTTGCAAACCGCAATAAGTTGTACGATAACTTTGCGACACCAATTGTCAAAGTTGGATTCATGTGACTTTTGCTCTAATATTTTTTCGGGTGAATACACCAGCTGAGCAAGTTCTTCTCGGCTGGCAGGCGATTCGTTGCCGAAAATCCAGTCGATTTTCTCTCTGATTACGCCGGATGCGCTTTTTAGCATGTGTATAAACGCTTCATGCTCGCCATGTAAATCGCTAAAGAAATATTCGGTTCCTTTGGGCAGCGATAGCGTAGCGGACAAATTGACGATTTCCATAGCGGCAGCCTTTTCGTCGGGATACTCTTTTGAGAGTAGACTCATAAATCGTTTGTTTGACATTATAATCTCCTCGGCGTTAGCCTAAGTTTTTTATACTGTTTAATATGGTAAGTTTTTGTTCTTCGTACTTGGCAAGCTTTGCTCTTTCGGCGTCGATAAGAGCTGCCGGAGCTTTAGCGACGAATCCTGAGTTGTTCAATTTTCCGGTGGCACGATCGATTTCGAATTGCACACTCTCAAGCTCTTTGTTGAGACGGGTGAGCTCCTTTTCGGTGTCTACCAGCTCGCCGAGAGGAATGTAAACTTCGGCTATTTCGGAAACGACAACGACGTTTTTGCCGTCGGGAGCAGCGGAAACGATTTCCGTTTTGTTGCCTCCTGCCAGTTTTTCTATAAGCGCCGCCGTTTTTCCGACAAGACTTTTATTTGCACCGAGCGGTTTGATATAGAGTGCTGTGCGCTTGGATTGGCTAACATTCATTTCGTTGCGAGACGTGCGAATGTCTCGTATCAACTTCATTACAAGTCCCATGTTTTTGCGTTCGGTAGCAAACGCAGTGCGAATTAATTTTCCCTTCGACAATATTCCGCTTACCGACGGGTAGGGCGATATCATTATATCTTCGGCATCTTTGTTGGGAAGCTGATCATAAATTTCCGCCGTTATAAAGGGGATAATCGGATGAGCAAGTTTAAGAGCTTCTCTCAGTACGTAAACGAGTACGTTAAGCGTATCGTTGCGTTTTTCGAGGTCGTCGCTGTAAAGACTGACTTTACTCAGCTCTATATACCAGTCGCAGAACTGGCTGCGGAAAAACTCGTAAATCTCGGCTGCCGCAAGTCCGACCTCGTATTTGTCCATAAGTTTGGTTACCTTGCGAGTGCAAGCGTTCAGCTCAGCAAGTATCCACTTGTCGGCAAGAGAAAGGCGGAACGAACCGATTTCTTTAAGTTTGAAATTATCGCAATTGATAAGAACAAATCTCGAAGCGTTCCAAATTTTGTTCATAAAGTTTCGATATCCTTCGAGCTTGTCGAAGGAATATCTTATGTCGCCGCCTGCCGATAGTCCGCTAAGAAGCGAAATTCGAAGAGCATCCGCTCCGGTCGTGTCTATTACCTCTAAAGGATCTACGCCGTTTCCCGAACTTTTACTCATCTTTTTGCCTTCGGCGTCCCGAACTATGCCGTGGATAAGCACGTCTTTAAAGGGACGCTTTCCGGTGTAGTGCAGTCCCGAGAAAATCATTCTCGATACCCAGAATCCGATGATGTCGTATGCCGTAACAAGAACGTCGGTAGGGTAGAAAAAGTCTAGGTCTTCGGTCTTATCCGGCCAACCTAAAGTGGAGAACGGCCAAAGTGCAGACGAAAACCATGTGTCAAGTACGTCTTCGTCCTGTCTGAGTTTGGCTCCGCAGTCGGGACATACGTCGACGTCTTCTTTGGATGCGAACTTTTTGCCGCAACTGTCGCAGTAGAATATGGGTATGCGATGTCCCCACCAAAGCTGGCGAGAAATACACCAGTCCTGAGTGTTTTCCATCCAATGCAAATAAGATTTCTCAAAACGTTTAGGAATAAAACGGATATCTTTATTTTTTACCGCTTCGATAGCCGGTTTTGCAAGTTCTGCCATTTTTACGAACCATTGTTTGGATATGAGCGGTTCGATTACGCTGTGACATCTATAGCAGTGGCTTACGTTATTAGCGATATTTTCTATCTTTACCAGGAATCCTTGTTCCTTAAGGTCGCTTACGATGGCGTCTCTCGCCGCATATCTGTCCATGCCGGCATACTTTCCGCCGTTTTTGTTGACGGTAGCGTCGTCGTTCATAATGTTGATAATCGGCAAATCGTGTCTCTTTCCCACTTCGAAGTCGTTGGGATCGTGAGCAGGCGTGATCTTTACTGCGCCGGTACCGAAATCTTTTTCTACGTAAGTATCCGCTACTACGGGGATAAGTCTGCCTACGAGCGGCAAAATAAGGTTTTTGCCTACCAGTTTTTTGTATCTCGGATCGGAGGGATGTACGGCAACCGCAGTGTCACCCAAAAGAGTTTCCGGTCTCGTGGTGGCGATTACGATTTCGCCGCTGCCGTCTTCGAGAGGATAACGTATGTGCCAAAGGTGGGATTCGGACGACTCGTATTCGACTTCTGCGTCGGAAATTGCCGTATGACAGTGCGGACACCAATTGATTATTCGGTCTCCCTGATAAATCAAACCCTCGTTATACATGGTGACAAAGGCTTCTTTTACGGCTTTACTGCACTTTTCATCCATAGTAAATGCGCTGCGATCCCAATCGCAACTTATGCCCATGCGCTTTTGCTGTTCGACGATACGTCCGCCGAATTTTTCCTTCCACTCGAATGCGCGCTTTAAGAATCCCTCTCTGCCGAGGCTTTCCTTAGTAAGACCGTCTTCTCTCATTTTTTCCACGATTTTTACTTCGGTGGCGATGGAAGCATGATCGGTTCCGGGCAGCCAAAGCGTCTCGAAACCTTTCATACGCTTGTATCTTACGATTGCGTCTTGCAGCGAGCAGTCCAACGCATGACCGACGTGCAACTGTCCAGTTATATTCGGCGGCGGCATAACGATGGAAAAAGGCTTTTTTGCGCTTTTGTTCGACGCTTTAAAATATCCGCCTTTCAGCCACTTGGCATAGATGCGGTCTTCAAAATCTTTGGGATCGTAAGTTTTGTTCATAATTATATTCCTTGAGTAATTATTTATCACTTTTTACAATTGTAGAAATCATTATATCACACTTGAGATTATAATGCAAGTAATATGTTGCGTCGCTTAACAAAAGAACGACTATCGGCATAGTATGAGGTATAAAAGTTTTTGGAGGAATTTATGAAAAAATTAGCAGTTCTGTTTATGTGCCTGTGTATGATTATGCCGATCGGGTTTGTGGGGTGTAGCGGTCAAAGTAACGTCGTCAGGCTAAACGAAGTTACGCACAGCATTTTTTATGCGCCCTTATACGTTGCCATAAATAACGGCTATTTCGAGGAAGCGGGCATAGAAATCGAATTGGTAAACGGTGGCGGCGCAGATAAAGTTATGACCGCCATTGCGTCCGACAGCGCAGACATAGGACTTATGGGTCCGGAAGCGGCTATATATTGCCATGTCGAAGGACAGCAGAACTATCCCGTTATATTCGGTCAGCTTACGCAAAAGGACGGTTCGTTTTTGGTAGCAAAGACGGCTCAGCCGGAGTTTAAATGGTCGGATTTAAAGGGCAAACGCATGCTCGCAGGCAGAAAGGGCGGAGTGCCGGCAATGACGCTCGAGTACGTGGTAAAAAACAAAGGCGGTCTTGCTTTGAGCGACCTTAACTTCGATACTACTGTAGCGTTCGATATGATGGTCGGCGCATTCGAAGGAGACGATACCATAGATTACTGCACGATGTTCGAGCCTACTGCAAGCGATTACGAAAAACAAGGCAAAGGCTATGTCGTAGCTTCGGTGGGAGAAGCGTCAGGCGAAATTCCGTATACCGCATTCGCCGCATCCAAAAAGTATATCGAGAAAAATCGGGATACGGTTAAAAGTTTTCTCGCATGCGTACTAAAGGGATATCGTTATATTTGCGATAATTCTGCCGAGAAAGTGGCGGAAGCGCTTGCTCCTTCTTTCGTCGGCATTGACAAAGTGCTGATTGCTGCGTCGGTTACGAGATATTTGGAGATAGACGCTTGGTGCCATACGCCGGTAATGAAGAAAGAGTCGTTTGACTTTTTGCAAAATATAATGACTGAGTCAGGCAACTTAAGCGGCAGAGCGGATTTTGACAAAGCGGTAGATAACAGCATAGCAAAGGAGCTTATCTAAACGTTAATTCTTTCTTTCTAAGGCGGACTTTATGGAAATACTCACAATGGAAAACGTCGGGCTAAATTACCAGACGACGGAAAGCGAAACCAAAGCTATAAAAAACGTCACTTTTTCGGTACGGGACGGCGAGTTCGTGGCGCTGGTAGGCCCTTCCGGTTGTGGCAAAACAACGATTTTGTCACTTATCAGCGGACTTATAAAACCGTCTTGCGGCAGCATACGCTTCGGCTCGAAAGAAGACGCCAAAGTAGGTTACATGCTGCAAAAGGATACTTTGTTCGAGTGGCTTACGATTGAAAAAAATGTGCTTCTGGGTGCGAAAATAAACAAAAAAATCAGCCGAGAGGTAAAGGAAAAAGCATATACGCTATTAAAAAAATACGACTTATGGGAGTTTAAGGACAGCTATCCGTCCGAGCTTAGCGGCGGCATGAGGCAGAGGGCGGCGCTTATAAGAACGTTGTCGCTAAAACCCGACCTCTTGTTGCTTGACGAACCTTTTTCGGCTTTGGACTTTCAGACGAGACTTGCAGTTGCCGAGGATGTGTTTGCCATAATAAAACAAGAAGAAAAAACGGCGTTGCTTGTGACTCACGATATTTCGGAGGCAGTCAGCCTTGCGGACAAAATCATAGTGCTGTCACGCAGACCGTCAGTAGTCAAAAGAATATTCGATGTAGAACTTGCCGGCGGTCCGCTGGCAAGAAGAGAAAATCCCGCATTTTCCGATTGGTTCGATAAAGTGTGGAAAGAGGTGACAAGTGAAGCTCAGGACGGAAAGAGAAAAGTATCTGTATAAGAGAAAAAGATACAAAATTTTAATTATCGTTACTCAGATTTTGTTACTCGTAGCGTTTTTGGGTTTATGGGAAGGGGCGGCTCGTATAGGGGCAATAGACAGCTTTATAACGTCTTCGCCCTCTCGTATCGGAGCAATGCTATTGAGCTTAAGAGAGCAAGGACTGTGGAAGCATATTTTTACTACGCTAAGCGAGTGCGTTATAGGATTTGCCGTATCGACCGTCGCAGGTATAGCCATAGCCGCAGCGTTGTGGTGGTCGGACTTTTTACGGAAGGTAACCGAACCGTACGTCGTGGTGCTTAACAGTTTGCCCAAGATTGCGTTGGGACCGGTTATAATTATCTGGGTAGGAGCCGGAGCTAAGGCAATAATTATGATGACCGTGCTTATTTGCATTGTCGTTACCATTCTTACGTCGCTCGGCGGGATGATGGAAACGGATGCGGGGAAAATTTTGCTGATGCGTTCGATGGGCGCAACCAAAAGACAGATTTTAACGATGGTTGTATTTCCGTCCGCATTACCCACGCTGTTAGGCGTTTTAAAGATAAACGTCGGGTTGGCATGGGTAGGCACTATTATGGGCGAGTATCTTGTTTCGGGAGCCGGACTAGGATACCTTATAATTTACGGCGGTCAAGTTTTTAAGTTAGACCTTGTCATGACGTCTACGGTTATTCTTTGTTTGCTTGCGGGCATCATGTATTTCGTCGTTGCCGCAGTGGAAAAGATTGCGATTAGAAACAGATGCGGTTAAACATAATACGACGTAAATTATACCTGCCGCTCCTATAATCGGATACAAATAATTGATTACGCCTGCAAATCCCAGATTGCTTACGATAAGTCCGAGAATAAGAGCGCAGGGCGCAGCGACGTTGTCGAGCTTTTTGCCGAGAAAGTCGGTAAGTCCGTTCATCGCAGTCGTCATGGTAGTGAATATGGAGGCTGCCACCGCAAAAAGAAAAGGATAATACGTCAGTTTCGATTCAGACGCAAGCTTTATAAGCGGCATATCATCGTCGGCTACGTCGCTGCCGTTAAGCGCAAATATTATAAACAGCATAAGTATCGTCATGATGAAGGCGGCTATAAGCGAAGCCCAAAATATAGTTTTGGGCTTTTCGTTTACTCCGACCAGAGCGGTACAAGCAAGCATAATGTTCATGCACACGTAAGTTATTGCGCCGCCGAGACTTTTAGACGTAATCGGATACGGTGACGTATCTCCGAAGTTAAGCAAACATATTGCAAGAATTATTATTACCATGACGGGAGCCAAAAGAAGGCTGCTGTTGATGACCGATTTTAATCCTTTACTTACTATTAAAGCGCAGATAACGCCTGAAAAAGTGGAATAAAGCGGGGATAGAGGAATAACTCCGTTAAGTAACGAATCCATGCCGGACAACATTGCCGATAAAACGATAAGACTGTTTAGAACTAAAAAAAAGTCGGCTACGTATCCGAATTTTTTGAGCAATTTCTTATTTACGTCGGCAAAGTCTTTAGCTTTGAGAACAGACCCGAGCAGACAAAAACCGAAACAAAGCAAAAACAGACACAAGCCTACAGCCAAGGCAATAAGCGGCGGAGCGGGCGAACCGAAGAAAGAAGATATTTCTTTACCGGTTGCAAATCCTGCCCCTATTATTGCGCCTACGATAAGCATTGCCAGCGAAAAGACTCGTCTCATGTTAAATTTTATTACAATATCGGCAATAATAGAACCTTTTTGCGAGCGTCGGGGAATAATAGTGGACGGCAAAAGAATACTAATACAGATGAAAAAATTTTTTTCGGGAGCGACTGTATTCGCATTGATAGGAATCGCCGCCAAGGCAATAGGCGCATTTTATAGAATTCCGCTTACGGCGGTGCTTAAATCGGAAGGCATAGGCGTTTATCAGACCGTGTTTCCTCTCTATGCGCTTGTCCTGACGGCGGCGAGCGGCGGCTTGCCGTGCGCCATAAGTACGTTCGTCAGTCTAAATCGAAGAAGTGCGCATAAAGCTTTAACGCTGTCCGTAATTTCGGTTTCTGCAATTTCTACGTTGATTTTGCTGGTCGTATTTGTTTTTTCCAAGCAAATTGCATCGCTTCAAGGAAATCCCGACGCTTCGGCAGCATACAAATTTATAACGCCCGCCGTGCTTTTTGCAGGTGTAATAGCATGCTTCAGAGGTTATTTTCAAGGATATCAAAATATGTTGCCGAGCGGCATAAGTCAGCTTATAGAACAGATCGTTAAGGCGGTTGTAGGCGTGGCGTTGGCAAAAGCCTGGATAAGCAGAGGAGTAATATACGGCGTTTGTGGCGCAGTCGCAGGCGTGACTATAAGCGAAATAGCGGCAACGTTGTTTTTGATTATTACTTACCTGTTTGGAAGAAAAAAGCATACGTTAGATATAAATTACGACGTAGTTGAATTCGGAGAAGACGTAGCGAAAAAAAACAATCGAGAAATATTGAGGGGCATTTATTCGACTGCGCTGCCGGTTACGCTTAATTCGCTTGCGTTGCCTTTGACATTGGCGGCAGATAGTTTTGTGATAATTAATGTACTCGGGAAGCAGGCTACGTCGTTATACGGAGTTTGGAGTGGGCCGGTAGGTTCGATAGTAAACGTGCCGTCTGTAATAAGCGTTGCCGTAGCCGCAGCGGTTTTGCCTGAGGCGGCAAGGGGCGCAAAGGATTTTAGGACAGACAAAATACTTGCTACGCTTTTGCCAGTCTTTTTCGTTTTGTTGTTTTCGGCAAGACCCATACTTGCTACGTTATACCCGTCGCTTAACTCGGAAGAAGGAGAAATTGCAGCCAAACTACTCGGAATTTGTGCGATAAACGTGCCGCTAAGCGGTTTGATTTCGGTATCGTCGGCTTATCTGCAAGCTAACGGACGGGCTAAAATTCCGTTATTGAATCTGGCTATCGGTTGCGTTTTAAAAATAACGGTTTCTCTCGTATTGCTTCCTAGAATCGGGATTTTCGGGGCGGCTATAGGCTCGGTGGTTTGTTATGCCGTTGCCGCTGTTTCGGATATGGCGGCGGCTTTAAAGTGCGGTGGCGTTTTATGTAAAAAAACGCTAGTCGTAATCGTCTGCTCGATTGTTTTCGGATTGGTTTATTTGCCGTTAAGTTCGTTGCGAACGTTAAAGTCTGCTTTATTAGCAGGATTGGCGGCATCGACGGTGTATTTTTTGCTGTTACTTAAAACAAAATGTATAAAAATAAAGCAAATTACTTTATAAGTCTTGCTATTTGACTGAATTTGTTGTATAATAAGGTCGATGAAATTTTAAAGATTGTCTTTTCGGCGCATCGATCGGTTGAGTTTGAGTTGTGTAAAATCTTGTTCGTTCGATGTTTATGCGCCGTGACGGAGAGGAATTATGCTTGATATAAAATTAATCGTAGAAAATGCCGATTATGTAAAAGACGCTATGAGCCATCGCAGCGGAAAATACGACGTAGACAAAGTACTATCGCTTTATGCTAAACGTAGAGAGATTTTGATGGAAGTGGAAGCGAAAAAAGCCACTCGAAACAAAGTCAGCGATGAAATAGCCGTTATAAAGAGAAATAAGGGCGATGCTTCGGCAATGATAGCCGAGATGAAAGAACTCGGGGAGGAAATCAAGGAGTTGGACGCCGCTCTTGCAGAGATAGAACCTGCGCTCAAAGAGGCGGTGCTTTCTATCCCCAATGTTCCCGATAAGAGCGTGCCTATAGGCAAGGACGACAACGACAACGTGGAAGTTCGCAGAGTGGGCGAACCGAGAGTCGCCGATTTCGAGCTTAAGCCGCATTGGGACCTCGGCGCTTCTCTCAATATTCTCGATCCGCAGACGGCTGCAAAAATAAGCGGAGCAAGGTTTACAGTATACAGAGGTTTGGGAGCAAGACTCGAGCGTTCGATATACAATTTTATGCTGGATACGCATACCGCTAACGGATATACCGAGATATTTCCGCCGTTTATGGTAAACAGAGCCAGCATGACCGGCACGGGACAATTACCAAAGTTCGAAGACGACGCCTTTAACGTAAAAAACAACGATTTCTTTCTTATCCCGACGGCAGAAGTGCCTGTAACCAATATGTACAGGGGCGATGTCATAACCGAAAAGTTGCCGCTCAAATTTTGCGCATATACCGCATGCTTTAGAGCGGAAGCGGGTAGCGCCGGAAGAGATACAAGGGGACTTATCAGACAGCATCAATTTAATAAGGTGGAATTGGTTAAGTTCGTAAAACCGGAAGACAGCTTTGACGAGTTGGAAAAACTCACCGCAGACGCAGAGTCTATTCTCAAAAAATTGGGTTTGCCGTACAGAGTCGTTTGTCTGTGTACCGGTGATACCGGATTTTCTTCGGCAAAAACTTATGATATAGAAGTTTGGATGCCTTCGTACGGCAGATATGTAGAAATATCTTCTTGTTCTAATTTCGTGGATTACCAGGCAAGAAGAATGAATATAAAGTACCGCAAAGAAGACGGCTCCACTGCGCTTGTTCATACTCTTAACGGCAGCGGTCTCGCAGTGGGACGTACAACGGCGGCTATTATGGAAAATTATCAAAACGCAGACGGTTCTATTACCGTACCGGAAGTTTTGAGACCGTACATGGGTACGGACATTATAAAGTAAGAGGAATCTGACTAACTAATGATCATTACGGCGATAGTACAAGCTATAAAATCTTTTTTTGCGGCAATCGGTAAAATTATTGCTTGGCTTTTGACTGCGCTGGGACTATGGGTTCCGCTACTATATTCGGTGATTTTTCTTATCGTTATTGCAATTGCTGGTATACCTATCGAAACGACGGGCACGGCTTATTTCTTGGGATTGTTTGTTTCGCTCGGATTGGCGTTATGGATAAGTATGGCAGTGTCTGCGAGGAAGAACAAAACGAAAAAGGAAAAGAAGGTCGATTACAATGTGGCAGAGGCGAAAAAAAAGAATCGAAAATCGGTTCCCGATGAAAATATTACCGTAAACTCGCCGCAACCTGTCGGCAGCGCAACGCAAGTAACCGGGGACGTTTTGCAAAGCGCAGTTCCTCCTTCGCAGCCACAGATGCAGCAGGGATATATTCAGCAGCAAAACGGTTATGCGCAGGCGTACGGGCAGTATCCCGCCCATCAGCCTTCTTATCAGCAACCGATGCCGCCGCAGCAAAACTATACGCAGCAACAAGCTATGCCTGCGCAAAACGGATTTGTTCCGTATACGATGCCGTCGCAATATCCGCCGCAACGTCCGCAAAACAGTGATACGTTTGCGCCTTATGACGGCGTTAGCACATCCGAAAAGGCTGACGGACTCGGTTACGCAGGGTATTCGTATCCGCAAAATCCGACGCAATCCGTTTTTACGGAAGAGCAAAAAAGGTCGGCGACGTATTATGCTGACAGGGCAGCGGCGACTTACGACGAAAAGCCTCGTATATTTAGGTTGCGCAGCAATCCGAATATGCTTGTTTACGAATACAGCGACAGATTGGATTATTACAAAAAGGACGGAGACTATAGGCAGTTTTTGTATTCGGAAAAAAAGAGATAACGTTTGTAAAATCGTAAAGCAAGCGTAGATGACAAATAAAAACGGAACGATAGGAAGTCGTTCCGTTTTTTGTATACGTAATTTAATTTCTGCGACACAATCAAGAGTTTATATGCTTCGATTTCATAAAACGATAATTTGAAACGCACCTTTTACGAATTTTTAGCGGAAAGTGCGTAATTACAAAAAACGTTTGTATTTAAACGGCACTTATGTCGTCAAAAACGTTTTTTGCGTAATTGCTATTTTTCGGTTCTGTTCAGTAAACATACTGCAGTCGCAGCCATACCGTCACCTTGACCGATTACGCCCATTCCCTCCGTTGTGGTTGCGGAAACGTTAATTTGATGTAGTTCCAGATTCATACGCTCGGCGAGCGTTTGTCTGATGTTCGTCATAAAGGGACTGAGCTTCGGCTCTTTTGCAATGACTACGGCGGAAACGGACATTATCGAGTATTTGGCTTCCGATACATATCGCATAACTTCGTCGAGAAGCTCTAAGCTGTTTGCGTTTTTGTACTGCTCCGTGGACGGAAACAGTACGCCGATGTCGGGCATGCCGATTGCCGACAGTAATGCGTCCATAACGGCATGTGTAAGAACGTCTGCGTCGCTATGACCTAAAAGACCTTTTTTGTTAGGAATTTCCACTCCGCCCAAAATGAGCTTGCGCTTTGGTACGAGTCGATGAAAATCAATACCGTTACCTATTTTTTGGCATGGAGGCAATGCAATTATGTCTTGAGGCGTCGTTATTTTTTTGTTGGAAGGATCGCTCTCTACTATCACCGGAGCGTAACCGTAGGCGGCAAATACCGCACTGTCGTCAGTGTAAAGAGAGTTGGGGGTTTCCGCTGCTTTCAGGTATGCGTCAACGATTTTTTTTGTGTCAAATGCCTGTGGCGTTTGGACGTTGTACAAACCGTCTCGTTTTATGTTTTTTACTATCATGCCGTTTTCTACTCGTTTTATAGTGTCGACGGTTGGAGTTGCCGCTATGCCGCTGCCGTGCGTTTCGGCAGATTTTATACATTTTTCTATTATTTCTTTTGTAACGAACGGTCTGGCTGCGTCATGAATAATTACTGTAGGAGAGGTCGCTTTTTTGAGTCCGTTTAGAACGCTCAAAAATCTTGTTGCGCCGCCGACTGTAACCGTTGCAGAGTACGGAGCGGATATTTCTTTAATTTCGTCGATATCGTCTTCGGCTGCGACAACTATCAAAGAGTTGCAAAACGGAGCGAATGCGTCCAAACAGTATTCGATGGCGGTCTTTGCCCCAAAATAGCAAAGGACTTTGTTTTTTGCGGTTTTTGCTCTTGCGCCTTTTCCTGCGCAAAGAATAACTGCGTCAGTTGATTTCATAAAGTTCGTGCGCCTCCTCTTTGTTCGCTTTTTCGTTAAGTCCTTTAACGGTAAAAGTCAAATTCCCGGAAAGGAAGGCTATGGTTACGACGTCGCCTATTTTCAGACGATAAGACGGCTTGACTTCTTTGCCGTTAACGATGACTTTTCCGTTGTCGCATGCGTCCGCAGCTACCGAACGTCTTTTTAATATTCTGGATACTTTCAAAAATTTATCTACTCTCATTTGGTTCACTCAAATTATATTATGTATTTTGCTGTGCTATGTCCGTTTGACAGCCTCTAATATCTTGCTCCTATAATCTTGTCCTAAATGTATAATAACTGAACAATAAAAACAAGATAATTGCTTTATATATCAAGGGTTGTCGCAGAACTGCGGCTACGATAAGTGTAACACATTTATAAATAATCGTCAAGCGCATAGTTCGCAAACGTACTCTTACAACGGATTGCTCTTTATACAATATAATAATGATATTTTTATTGTTCTTACAAAACAAATAGCGTGGACGCAACCATTACATATCTTTCCTTAATGATATAGGCTAAAGAATAGGCGAAAGATAAAAGCGCACAAGCGGCAGCTAAAAGTATAAAGAGATATGTACAGTAAAACACTCCGCATTGTCGAGCAAGCGGAGTGTTTTACTGTGTAAGCGAAATAAATGCAGTAGGGAAAGAGTTTAGGCGAGAGTGGATGTCCTTAAGGAAAAAAGCGGTATAAAGGGAGAAAGGTAGCAGCAGAAGAAGGGTGAAAAAGCGCAGAGAGAAAAAATAAAAAAAGTTTAAAAAAAGGGATAAAAACAGTTGACAAGGGAAGGGATATATGGTATTATATACAGGCTGTCTGCGAAAAAGCGGCGGCAGAGCACATTGAAAATAGAATAGAGAAGCAAAGAAAGAAAAAACACACAAACAACAAAGTCAATTTTAACGGAAGTCAGTGAAGTTAAGAGCGATGAGTTGAACTCAAGATATTTAGCGACGAAAGTCGGTAGATATACCATAATTTAAGAGTTTGATTCTGGCTCAGGACGAACGCTGGCGGCGTGCTTAACACATGCAAGTCGAGCGAGGTAGCAATACCTAGCGGCGGACGGGTGAGTAACGCGTGAGCAATCTGCCTACATCATCGGGATACCACGTAGAAATATGTGCTAATACCGAATAAGACCACACCGAGGCATCTCGGAGAGGTAAAAGTGATTTAGCGGATGTAGATGAGCTCGCGTCCCATTAGCTAGATGGTGAGGTAACGGCCCACCATGGCGACGATGGGTAGCCGACCTGAGAGGGTGATCGGCCACATTGGAACTGAGATACGGTCCAGACTCCTACGGGAGGCAGCAGTGGGGAATATTGGGCAATGGGCGAAAGCCTGACCCAGCAACGCCGCGTGAAGGATGAAGGTTTTCGGATTGTAAACTTCTGTCGCAGGGGACGAAGAATGACGGTACCCTGTAAGAAAGCCCCGGCTAACTACGTGCCAGCAGCCGCGGTAATACGTAGGGGGCGAGCGTTGTCCGGAATGACTGGGCGTAAAGGGAGTGTAGGTGGCACAGCAAGTTATATGTGAAAGCCCGTGGCTCAACCACGGAACTGCATATAAAACTACTGAGCTAGAGTGCAGGAGAGGTAAGCGGAATTCCTAGTGTAGCGGTGGAATGCGTAGATATTAGGAGGAACACCAGAGGCGAAGGCGGCTTACTGGACTGTAACTGACACTGAGGCTCGAAAGCGTGGGGAGCAAACAGGATTAGATACCCTGGTAGTCCACGC
>ENA-OROK01000162-OROK01000162.1-human-gut-metagenome-genome-assembly--contig:-NODE-162-length-85572-cov-7.462773_pt1 | contig 85572 bp, 77 predicted proteins | sample MGYA00242127_ERZ509046 | MGnify/ENA primary metagenome ERZ509046 (study PRJEB26280, sample SAMEA2338728) | human gut metagenome | biome: human gut; feature: human-associated habitat; material: faeces... | reverse complement strand
CGGAAGCGTCGACCGAAAGCGGCGCAGTATCAACAATGATGTAATCGACCTTTGTCTTTAACGCGCTGAGCACCCGCTCGACCTCGCCGCTCTCTATCCAGCTCCTGTAATCGGGGTACGGCTTGGTATTGATTGCGAGATAGAGCGACGATTTCTTGTATTTCCTGAGCTTGAAATCGCTGTATTTTATCTTGTTCTCAAACAGCTCGCCAAGCTCCGAGAATTCATTGTAACTTTCTTCAAATATTTTGTAAAGGGCGGGCTTCTTTGCGTCGAGGTCAAAGAGCACGACGTTATATCCCCTGTCGGCAAGCGAGAGGGCGATATTTGAAGCGACGGTAGATTTACCCTCGTTCTCCGCAACGCTCGTGACGGCAAAGACCTTGTCGCCGCCGCGCCTGTTGAGATATTCGAGCTTAGCCGCTATCTTGTGGAAGCTCTCGACGAATTTGAGGCTGATGAAAGCGTTGCTGTGTATCAGCAATCCTTTTTTCTTCCGCTGGATATAATCACGCAGATCCATGCGTTTATTCTCATGGACTATGGTGCCAATGAGCTTTGCATCGACCTTTGAATTAAATGCGTCTTCATTTTTGACCGTATCGCGGAACACCGATATGGCGACTATCGCGAGAACAGCAACAAAGGCGCAGCCGAGAGCGACTATGAGTTTATTTTGGGATGAAATATTATTTGACGGCGCATGAGGCATTGAAGGCTGCTTGATAACGCTTATGGTCGCATTCTCAAAGAGGTTATCCGACACCTCAGGATAGACGATTAAAACCGCCGAAAGCAGCTCATATGAGGTCTGAGGGCTTGACGAGGTGACCTTGACATCCATGAGGTTAGTCTCGGAGAGCACCGTGGCGCTGACCGTGCCGTTGAAAGAGGGCACGCCCGCCTGAACGGCGGCTTTCTCTTTAATTGTCGGCTGGGTGAATATCTTGGTGTATACCTCAGCCATTTCGGAGGAGATGCTGACGAGCGAATACGGATTTGAAGCTGAGCTCTTAGCCGTCACGACGAGCGTTGCGCTCGAGGTATATTCCGGAGAATACACGCTGTAGGAGGCTATGTATATCCCCATCATCCCGATAAGCGCGGCAAGCAAAACCACCCATGCATTCATAAGCAGGTCTTTCAGAATGCTGTGCCATTCAATTATAATTTTATTCTTCTGCATAAATCAGTTCCCCACTATAACAGTCAAAACGCTGTGACCCTCATAACCCTCTGTATCCGAAGCGTAGTAATGGACAAGATATGTGCCGTCGTTGTTGGGGTCGACCTCGGAGACCACTCTCACGGCGGGAGTTATCGCATTGCCAGAGTAATCCTCGATCGACCTCACCATTGAGGCGTAATCCGGTTGCTCGCCCTTTTTGATGTTTATCAGATATTTTGTGAGATATATCTTCGGCGCCGAGAGACTTCTGTCCTCAACAATAAGGGGCAGTTTGATATAGGACTGATCGCCCTTGCTGTTGGTAACGACGGCTTCAACGGAGAATTCGCCCGGAGTGGAGGCAACAAAGTTGCTCGAGGTGACAATCATATCCCTCGTGATATTGCCGTCAAGGCAATCGGTGGCGTAAAGTATGTTGGAGACGCCGACACTCTCATATATCGAGAAGCAAAGATCGCCGTAAAGGCCGAAAGAAGGCGAAACATAATCAGTGTAGCGTATCTTCCTTGAAGCATTCGCAACGTGATTGTCGCCGTCGCACACGGCGTAGGTGACTTTACAAACGCCCTTTTCTGTGAATTTTGAAATCGACTCAACGATAACTTTAGACGTGATGTCGCCGTCCTTATCGTCGTGAGCGGTAACGCCCTTGAGCAGATCCTCGTTTGTCGCCTTGATGCTGACGTCGAGCATATCGCCCTCGACCGTTATTACGGGGATCGTATCGTCACTGTTCAGCTTATTGCTGATGAAAAAGTAAGAAAAAACTATAAGCGTCACGGCAAAAAACGCCGAAACCGCTATTCTCAAAAACCTCATCATAGGCTATAACTCCTCAAAAACCGTAAATTTCTTTATTCTCTAAAACAAGGGAAGGATTAGTTTTGAACAGCATATCCGCATAATCGCGGGAATACATCACCGATATCGCCTCATGAGCGTCGGCGAGGAACGGAGTGCGTACATATGGGCTGTGGGCGTCGCTCGCCACAAAATCGGCAAGCCCGTCGTCAAGCAAGCGATAAGCCGCTCTCTTTGCACGCATACCGAAGCTGCCCTTGAGGCTGCCTTTATTCACCTGAAGCAGGCAGCCGAGATCTTTAAGACGCATCGCCGCGTCATCTTCTTCGCAGACAAAGGCGTATCTCTCGGGGTGGGCAACTATCGGCACATAGCCCTCGGCTTTTATCTGACCGATCATGGCGTAAGCCTCAACGGAGTATTCGTAAAAATCAAATTCGACAAGCGCATAGCGGGAGCTGTTCAGCGTTATCAGCTTGCCCTCACGGAGCAATCCGGCAGTCTCGGTGGTCGTGAATATCTCCTGACCGGGGTAGACCTCGATGCCGACGCCCTCCCTTTTAAGCTCGGAATTGATAAGAGCGAGCCTTGACTCCAACTCGGCGCACCAATAGTTGCGGTAAGAGCCGGGCACGTTGCTGTGCGGGGTCGCTATCACCTTGACGGTGCCTCCCCTCTCTGCAAGGCGAAGCATTTCGACCGTCTCCGCCAAATCATCGGAGCCGTCGTCAACACCGTATAAAATATGGCAATGTATATCGACCATTCTGCACCTCAATCGGGAATTAACGGGGTTAAAAGCCCATTAGCTCATTATCTTAATTATTATAATACACTATAAAGACAAAATCAATATTTATGCGACAAAAAATGTTCACAATTCAGTAATTTGTTGGAAATTGCATAAAAAAAGACGACCGATGAGGCGGTTTATGCATCAGTCATTTAATCATTGCCTCGAGCGGCGTCGCATATATTCAAACGGGGTGAGAAAATGTTTGGATTTTTGGCACAGTTAATATCAAAGGGCTTTCTTTTTTTTGCGCTGCATATCAGGAATCCGGGGTCGTTCCCGCCTGCTCTGAGCGCTAAGGAGGAGCGAAAGCAGCTTGAACGCTATAAAAACGGCAGTGTTGAGGCGAAAAACATACTTATCGAGCACAATCTGCGGCTCGTGGCGCATATAGTAAAAAAATACTATTCGACCTCGGATGAGCAGGACGATCTGATCTCCATAGGCACGATAGGGCTGATAAAAGCAGTGAATACATTCGACGACTCGAAGAATATCAAGATCGCGACCTACGCCTCAAAGTGCATAGAGAATGAAATCCTCATGTTCATGCGGAGCAGGAAGAAATCGGCACATGACATCTCGATAAACGAGCCGATAGACACCGACGGCGAGGGAAACCCGCTCACGCTGATGGATATAATAAGCGTTGAGGACACCATCGCCGACGACATTGACCAAAAAATCAAGGTCAAAAGGCTGTATGAGCTGGTGGAGGATATGACCGATCCGAGGGAAAGGTCGATCCTAATAATGCGCTACGGTCTTTATTCGACTGACCCGATGACACAGCGCCAGATCGCGTCAAGGCTCGGCATATCGCGATCTTATGTCAGCCGCATCGAAAAGAAAGCCATTGAACGCCTGCGCGAGGGCTTTGGGGAATAACGGAAAAAAGGCCATCCCCCTCTCACGAGGAAGACAGCCGCTATTGCAAATCAAAAATCAGCCAACGAAAAGGACGATCAGAGTTGCGACAAGGGAAAGAATGAAGAACACAGTCGCAAGGACTTTGGTGATCCTGACGAGCTTCTGCTCAACGGTTCTGCTCTTATTTTTACCGAGGAAAGTCTCGGCACCGCCTGCGATAGCGCCCGAAAGACCTGCGGAACGACCCTCCTGGAAGAGGACGATGGCGATAAGTGCGAGCGAGGTGATGATAAGAACTATACCTAATACGATCTCATACCAATTCATGGTTGAAAACCTCCAAAAAATATTGTACTCATGAATTTTAACACATATCAGCTGCAAATGCAAGATATTTTTTAAATTCTTCTGCCAAAAAATTCATTGTATCGCCGAAAAGCGGGCGGCAATAATAGTTTTGCAGGGAAAGTCGAATTACCGTGCGTTTGCCGACTGATTCTCCGCCGCAAGCCGTTTACCGCAGCAATACAAGCGGTGAGCGGCTTTTGACTTTATTCAAAAGTCATCTGCTCCGCCTCATCCTCGCTGCTGAGCAGCGCACCGGCGGCGGGCAAATTCTTTGCCCTGTAGCGATAGGCTTTGGCGAATTCGCCCTCACGATATTTGCGGGCGCTCATCAGGCGCTGACCCTTTTTAAGCGTCATAACGCCGACGCCTATGGTATCCTTGGTAGTCTTGGGCAGAATGACAGCGGTATTGAGCAGCAGATGCCTGCCCGCGCTTGAGATAACGACTATCTCCTCGTCGGCGGCAAGCTGCATAACGGCAGCAACCGGCGATTTATCGGAGAAAGCCTTTATCAGCTTCTTGCGCTTCGTTACAGTGCGGTAAGCGTCGAGGCTTACCTTGGCGGCCTTGCCGTTCTCAAAGAAGAACATCATATAGCCGCTGTAATCGGAAGTGACCGCCATATACACAGGCAGCTCCCCATCCTCCATCTCGAGCTTCGCCGCAACATAATCGCCGAGCACGCTTGCCTTGGTGTCATCAAAGTCACAGGCGCGGCTCTTATAAACCTGACACTTATTTGTAAAGAACAGCAGCTCCGACGAATTGGCAGTCTCGACAGTCTGAGCGATCTCGTCGCCGTCCTTGAGCTTCTGAGTGCCGCTCATTCGCAGCGAAAGCGGGGTTATCTTTTTGAAATATCCGCCCTTAGTGAAGAAAACGGTAACGGGGTATTCCGGGATATCCGGCTCCACTGTCTCCTCCTCCAGCTCCACCGAATAAATTATCTCGGTCTTGCGGGGCTTCGCATATTTCTTGACGACTTCTTTAAGCTCATAGATGATTATCTGCTTTATGCGCTTGGGATTCTCCAGAATATCGTTGAGGTCTTTTATAGCCTCCTCGAGCCTGTCGATATCCTGCAAGCGCTTGAGGATATATTCCTTGTTGAGGTGGCGCAGCTTGATCTCGGCAACATACTCCGCCTGAATCTTATCAATGCGGAAGCCTATCATCAGGTTTGGCACTACCTCGCTCTCCTCCTCGGTATTCCTGATAATGCTGATGGCTTTATCAATATCGAGCAGTATCTTTTCAAGACCTCTCAGCAGATGCAGCCTGTCGGTGGCTCGCTTGAGGTCGAACGCGGTCCTGCGGCGCACGCAGCCGCTGCGGAACTCTATCCACTCGCCGAGCAGCTCACGCACTCCGAGCACCCTCGGCATACCGTTGATGAGGACATTGAAGTTGCATGAGAACGAATCCTGGAGCGGCGTTGAAGCGTAGAGCTTCTTCATCAGCTTGTCGGGATCCGTGCCGCGTTTGACGTCAATGGTTATCTTGAGGCCGCTGAGGTCGGTCTCGTCGCGGATATCGCTTATCTCACGCAGAGAGCCTGCCTTGACCTTCTCAATTACCTTGTCGATTATCGCCTCGGAGGTTGTGGTCGGCGGTATCTCGGTTATCTCGATGCAGCTGTTTGATTTATCAAAGCTGTAGCGAGCTCTGACCTTGAAGCTGCCGCGGCCTGTATTATAAATTTCATCCATTGCCGCCTTGTCATAGACAAGCAGTCCGCCGCCTGCAAAATCAGGGGCTTTGAGGGTCTCCGAAACGTCGAATTTCGGGTCTCTGAGCAGTTCAATAGTTGTCTTACAGACCTCTTCAAGGTTAAACGAGCATATTGAGCTTGCCATACCGACCGCAATACCCGTGTTGGCGTTTACGAGCACGCTCGGGAACGTGACAGGCAGCAGAGCCGGCTCTTTCATGGAATTATCGAAGTTATCGACCATATCCACTGTGTCTTTATCAATATCGGCAAAGAGCTCGACGCATATCTTCTCGAGCTTCGCCTCCGTGTACCTCGAGGCAGCCCACATCATATCGCGTGAGAACGCTTTACCGAAGTTGCCCTTTGAATCCACATAAGGGTGCAGCAGCGCCTCGTAGCCCTTTGACAGGCGCACCATTGTGTCATAAATCGCGGCGTCTCCGTGGGGATTCAGCTGCATGACCTGGCCGACTATCTTTGCGGACTTGGCTCTTGCGCCCGTGAGCAGACCCATTTTATACATCATATAGAGAATCTTGCGGTGCGAAGGCTTGAAGCCGTCTATCTCGGGGATCGCGCGGGACATGATAACGCTCATGGCATAGGGCATGAAGTTATTCTCGATAGTATCGACTATCTTTTGATCGACCACCTCGCCCGCGCCGAAAATATGCGTCTTGTCATCGAGCTGACGAAGTGACGAGCCTATATCTTTTTTTGACTTTTTTGCCATAAAATTTCTCCGTCCGTTAATTATGAAACATCGGTCAGATCAAGATAGAGATGACCGTTTTGGGCGATATAATCCTTCCTGCCTGCGAGGTCGTCGCCGAGCAGGAGGTCGAATTTCTGCGCCATTTCCTCTGCCATTGACGGCTCGATCTTTATAAGCCGCCTCGTTGAGGGATTCATAGTCGTGAGCGACATCATCTCGGGGTCGTTCTCACCGAGACCCTTGGAGCGCTGGATGGAGAACTTCTTGCCGCCGAGCTGAGAAACGACGTCGGCCTTCTCCTTCTCCGTATATGCAAACCAAGTCTCGTCGCCGCAGGTTATCTCGTAGAGCGGCGACTCCGCGATGAACACCTTGCCCTCGTTGATTAGCGTCGGCATCAGTCGGTATATCATGGCGAGTATCATAGTCCTGATATGGAAGCCGTCCACGTCGGCATCGGTGCAGATGATTATTTTATTCCAGCGAAGCATATCGAGGTTGAATGAAACAAGGTCTTTGCCTGATTTCGGCTTTGACTTGACCTCGACCCCGCAGCCGATAACTTTGATAAGGTCAGTGATTATATCGCTCTTGAATATGCGGTCATACTCGCATTTGAGGCAGTTGAGTATTTTGCCTCGCACGGGCATTATCGCCTGGAATTCGGAGTTCCTTGACTGCTTACAGGCGCCGAGAGCGGAATCACCCTCAACTATAAACAGCTCGCGCACGGAGGTATCCTTGCTGCGGCAGTCGACGAATTTCTGAATTCTGTTTGTAAGGTTGCTGACATTCTGTATCAGCGACTCCTTGATGCCCTGTCTCGTTTTCTCCGCCTTGACGCGGGAGCGCATATTGATGAGCACCTGATTGCCTATCTTCTCGGCCTCAAGCGGATTCTCAATAAAGTATATCTCAAGCTGATGCTTGAGGAACGCCGTCATGGAATCCTGAATGCCCTTGTTATTTATCGCCTTTTTGGTCTGATTCTCATATGAGGTCTGGGTCGAGAACGACGAAATGACTATCGCAAGGCAGTCCTCTATATCCTGGAAGCTGATCTTCGAGTCGCTTTTTTGATACTTGTTATTCTGTTTAAGATAAGAATCTATCTGCGAGAGGAAAGCCGCTCTTGTGGCTTTCTCAGGCGAGCCGCCGTTCGCAAGATAGCTTGAGTTGTGATAGAATTCCTTGAACTGCACCTTGTTGGAGAATGTAACGACCACGTTGGTGACGAGCCTGTATGTGCCGAGGTCCTCACGGTCGCGGCATTCTGACTCGTTTTTCCAGCTCTGTATCCCGGTCAGGGCGTCGCTGCCGACGCGCTCGGCGATATAATCCTCTATGCCCTTTTCATAATAATACTCGTAGGTCTCAAAGCCCTTGCCGATCTGATCTTTGAGTATGAAGCGCACGCCCGCATTAACGACGGACTGATGGCGCAGCATATCCTGAAAATACTCGAGAGGTATATCTATATCTGTGAAAACTTCAAGGTCGGGACGCCATTTGATGCGGGTACCGGTATCCCTCTTGGAGTAAGGCTCCTTGACCATCTCACCGTCGGGCTTGCCCTTTTTGAAATTAAGCGTGTACTTGAATCCGCCGGTGTGTATCTCGGCCTCCATGTATTCGGAGGCATACTGCGTGGCGCACAGACCGAGGCCGTTTGTGCCGAGTGAGAATTCATAGCTGCCGCCCGAGCTGTTGTCATACTTGCCGCTGGCGTAAAGCTCGCAAAAAACAAGCTCCCAATTGTAACGTTTCTCTGTATTGTTATAATCGACGGGCAATCCCCTGCCGAAATCCTGCACCTCGACGGATTTATCGGCGAAGCGGGTAACGACTATCTTGTCGCCGTAGCCCTCCCTCGCCTCATCGACGGAGTTCGAGACTATCTCAAACACGGCATGCTCACAGCCGTCAACGCCGTCCGAGCCGAAAATAACGGCGGGCTTCTGGCGAACTCGCTGCTCCTCCTTGAGGGCGACTATGCTGTCATTGTTGTACTGAGGCTTTTTAGCCATTGGTCATCCTCCAAAACTCGAATTTTTACCGATATCATTATACCACATCTTGAAGCAATGTCAAGAAAAACACAATTTGTAGCCTTTTTTCGACAAAAAGAGCCGCCGCAAACGCGGCAGCCCATGCAAACATTAACCGAATTTAAAAAACGATCTTTTTCTTTTTGCCGTTTTTACCGACGGGATGTTCTTTCACCCTGATAACATAATCGAGGTTGATAACTTCCTCGCCGCCGGCGGTCTTAACGGTTATCCAATTCTCATTCAGCGAAGTGATAACGCCATTGATACTTGTGCCGCTCGACGCCGAAATATACACAATGCAGTCCTTGCCCACAAAGCCGGAAATAAGCTCGTTCATTCTGATTCTTCTCCTTTTCTTTTTCTTCATTATAATCCTGCGAATAGTTGCGCTTTGTTCAAAAGCAAGCCACAGGAGCAGTAAAAGAGCGATAAAAGCCGTGAAATATGAAGGTCCCATACCTCAGCCGTCCTTTCTCTGCATACGCAGATACGCGCCCGCGGGCACATCGGCAGAACAGGCAAACGAGAGCTTCATCATCGGGTGCGGTGCGTTCTCAATAGCTTCGCCGTCCTCATTTCTGAGGTCGCTGACCGTCACTTTGACAGATTCAACACCTTTTATCATTATTTCAAGCTCGTCGCCCTCAAAAAAGCGGTTGCGCTGAGAGGCATAGAGCCTGCCGCCCTCGCATCTCTCGGCAACGGCGGCAACATCCCACTCGCGCACATAACCGCCGCCGTAATATATGCTTGCGTCGTCAGACGGCGAGTCGAAATAGAAGCCTGTGCAATACTGCCTGTTGCTCATCTTGCGGGGCTCGTCAAGTATCCACTGCGCAGGCTTATAATCACGCGAAAAGCCCGACGCGAAATAGCCGTCGAGGGCGCAGCGATAGGCATTGACGACCGAAGCGGTGTAATAAGCCGATTTTGCTCTGCCCTCTATCTTAAAGCTGTTTATGCCCGCCTCGACAAGCTCGGGGATATGCTCGATAAGGCACATATCCTTTGAATTCATTATGTAAGTGCCGCTCGCATCCTGCTCAACGGGGAAGAATTCGCCGGGGCGTTTCTCCTCCTGAAGCGAATATTTCCAGCGGCAGGGCTGAGCGCAGTCCCCTCTGTTGGAATCCCTGCCCGTCAGATAATTTGACAGTAGACAGCGGCCTGAGAAGGACACGCACATCGCCCCATGGACAAAGCACTCTATCTCAAGCTCTTTGGGTGTTTTGGCACGCAGTTCAGCTATCTCGGCGAGTGAAAGCTCCCTCGCCGTGACAATGCGGTTTGCGCCGAGCTCGTAGAATGCGTTTGCAGCGGCGTAATTTGTGATACCCGCCTGTGTGGAGATATGGATATCCACATCGGGGGCGTATTTTTTTGCGAGCTTCAGAACGCCGATATCGGTGATGATGAAAGCGTCAACTCCGCTCTCGGCGGCATACTCAATAAATGACGGAAGCTCGGCGAGCTCGTTATTGCGCGGCACGGTGTTGCAGGTCAGATAGACCTTTACGCCCTTTGAATGGGCGTAATCGCAGGCATTCCTCAGCTCGTCGCCGCCGAAGCTCGCAGCCGCAGTCCTCATGCCGAAGCGGTCGGAGCCGAGATAAACCGCATCGGCTCCGTATTCGACGGCAGCGGCAAGCCGCTCCGCATCACCGGCGGGGGCAAGCAGCTCAGGTCTGTTCATTGAAAGCATATGATCCTCCGATAATCAGTTACTGTTGGCTCGGAGCACCTTATTGCCGTTCTCATCGTGCTCAAGCTGAGTCTTTGCCATATAGATCTTGCCGTATTTATCGTGGCGGAAATAGTAATAGTCGGTATCATCCGGGAAGAGCGCCGCTTTGATGGCATCGTCGCCGGGGTTGCATATCGGCCCCGGAGGCAGACCCTGTGAATAGTAAGTGTTATAAGGCATCTCGTAATTCACGGAGGCCGGGTCGTTGGGGGCGATATAAGTCTTGATATAATTCTCTGTCGAGTCGCAGCCGAGGGTCGGCCATGAAACGGCGTGATTGAGCCTGTTGTGGATAACGGAGGATATTTGACCCATCTGCTCGGTATTGGCGGCCTCACGCTGGATTATCGAGGCTATTATCATTATCTCATCGCGCGTATAGCCGAGCTTATCCGCCTGCGCCTGATATTCGTCGGTCCAGCGCTTATCGGATTCGCTGAGGAACTTCCTTATAACGCTGTTCGGGTCGCTGTTCTCATAGAATTCATAGGTCTCGGGGTAGAAATAACCCTCGAGAGCAAAGGTCCTGCTTGAATTCTGCGGGATCTTTGACACAAAATCATATTCAAAGGTCGTGCCCTTGAGCGAAGCTATGAGCTTGTCCTTGGAGCAAACGCCGAATTTATCAAGGCGGTCAAACATCTGATAAATAGTCCAGCCCTCGGGGAATATCAGAGTCACCGTCTCATCGGTCTTCTGTATCTCCTTAAACTCGGTCAGATAGCCCTCAAGCCCCATATTCTTTTGAACATAATAAACGCCGCTCAGGTATACGGGCGCAGCGACGGGCTTCTTTTTGTTGATATTCTTGAAGGTGTCGACGAGCTTATAGAACATCTTGCAGAACAGCTTCTGCTTAACAAGCCCTTCATCGGCAAGAATATCAATTATTTCGTTGGTCGTTGCGTCATTCGGTATAGTTACAACGACATCCTCGTCACTCCTCGTTATTGCGAGCACGTCGTTTATACATGAGAGCGCAATGAGTGAGAGTACGGTGGTGCATATCAGCACGGCGGCGCAAAAGACGGCGAAAGCGGAGTCAAACGCCTTCTTAACGGTCTTTTTGACGCTCTGAACCGGTCGCTGCTGCTGAGCGGGCTGACGGGGCTTGACGGGCTTGCGGTTGGAGAAATATACCTCGCCGTTATACCTCGGGCGCTGATCGTCGGCATCGAAATCCTCAATGCTGTCCTCGTCAATATGCACCTCAAATTTTTTCTTTTGCTGCACGGGATCGGGAGTAAGATTATCAAGCTCCGATGGGTCAAGCAAGCCATCGTCATCGTCAATAATATGCACCTCAAAGGGCTGCTTGCGGCCTTTATCGTCGTTATTCATTCTGATATGCCTCCTTATGGAAAGTATATAAATCCGCGTTCTGTAAGCGCAAGGTGAATTCTGATATCATGGGGATCTGTCGGCAGGTAGTCATAAATGCAGCGTTCACGGCAGATAGCAAGAGCCGTAACCTCATGGGCGGCAAGGAATCTGTCATAATAACTGCCGCCGTAGCCGAGCCTGTTGCCCTGTCGGTCAAGGCCGAGTGCGGGCACGACGCATAATGCGCCGTCAAAGTTCTCAAACGGCTTCTTTCCGTCAGTCGCGACGGTCGGAATACCGAATTTTCCCGGGGAAAGAGAATCGAGAGAGTCTATCTGATAAAACAGCATTTCGCCGCTGTCGCAATTCGGCACCGCAACGGTCTTGCCGTCACGAAGCGCCGCATTAATGAAATCGCGGGTATCCGGTTCGCTGCCGACCGAAACATAGGTCAGAATTGAACGGGCGTTTGAATAAAGCTCGCAATTCAGCAGCGCCGCCGTCATGCGCCTGTCAAGCTCAAGCCGCTCCACTGCCGAAATGCCGTCTCTGATCGAGCGGCAAAGCCGACGGGCGGCAGATTTATCCGTCACGTGCATTGTAAAGTCGATCTGAGCGAATCGGCGGCTGCCTGACCCTTGACTTTTGCGGCTATCGCAAGTCCGAAATCAACGGCACAGCCCATTCCTTTGGCGGTGATGAAATTGCCGTCGGTGCAGACAAAGCCGCTGTTGGGTATGGCTCCGATAAGGTCATCCTCAAAGCCGGGGAAGCAGACTGCTCTCCTGCCTTGCAGCAATCCCTTCCTGCCGAGGATCATCGGGGCGGCGCATATGGCGCATAGCAATTTGCCGCTCTCGGCACAGAAATCTATGAAAGAATTGACATCCTTACTCTTTTGCAGATTGAGCGTGCCGGGCATACCGCCGGGGAGAATAACGCCCTCAAGCTCATCGGAGGGTGAAACCTCTTCAATTATTTTATCGCAAACAAATGTCATACCGTGTGCGCCTTTGACGGCGGATTCGCCGCCGACGGAAACGGTCAGGACTTCAATACCGCTTCGCCTGATCACATCTATTGTCGCAACAGCTTCGACCTCTTCAAAGCCGTCAGCCATAAATATATATAGCATAGTTTGAACCTCCTGATTAATCTAACGTCAAACCGAGATACGCATTATCAACATTTATTATCGCATCTGCCGCTTCGATTGTGAGCGGAAGAGCCTCACCGCTGCATTCAAACACAGCGTCAAAAGCGCAGGGAGCGGAGCATGGAAGCGAAAAATTAATCGACTCACAATCGGTATTATTGAAAATATATGATGCGAATTCTGCCGTAAAATCGCATGAAAAGGCGAATTCCTTTACAGTACAAACGCGGTCATTTATGCTGTAAAGCGAATATCCTTTACGGTTCTGAAACAACCTGTCACCACCGCAAACGCTGAGCTTTACAGCTTTATTGACGGAGTTTTTGTCCCAAATGAAGCGATCACATCTGCCGAAAGCGGCTTCACGCAGTTCAAACAGCTCAAAATCGGTATCTTTATCGTTGAAATCCTTTAATATATCCGTTTCGGAGCGGTGAACGGTAAATACTCTCCTGCCGAAAACAGGCAGGTAACTGCGCTTCTCATAGAAATCAAACAGCTCTTTTTCGCCGGGCTTCAGGCAAATAAAGGCTTGTCCCCTGTCCGCCGCCGTTCTTGCGGAGAAATCAAGCAGCTCTGTCATCAGGCCCTTGCCTCGGTGCGATTTCTTAGTGCTGGCGGCATACAGATAGTATGCAGGATATCTCTTGCCGCCAATGGACATTTCACCGCCGAGCAAGAAAAGCATTGCAGCTATCTCGCCGTCGATAACGAATACCGGCACATTTTGCGGAGTATAAAAGCTCTTGAAGAAAGCGTTTATGAAGCTCTCGTCGTCGCCGAAAGCCTCCTGCCAAAGAACGGTCATCGCAGGGATATCGTCATACAAAGAAAACCTGATCATAATTCAATGCCGAGCGCCTTTGAAACAGACTCAAAAACACGGTCGGCGATAATCTCTTTCGGGAGCGGTTTGCCGCCTTCGCCGCAGATTATCCTTGCCCAGCCGAGCTTGCGGCACGCATAGTCGGCGGCCTCGCGGCAGGAGTTGAGATAGGCGACGTCCTTCTCGTGGATATCTTTTTTAGATTCATCTCCGTGATATCTGTCTGTCATCAGCTTCTGTGAGATCTCTACAGGCATATCAAGATAGATAACGGCGTCGGGCTTCGGGATGCCCATTTTGCCGTATTCAAAGTCCTCGAGCCATTCAAGATAGCTGTCCCATTCCTCTCTCGGGGTCTTGGTGAGCTGATGATAGGCGTTAGAAGTAGTGTATCTGTCCGCAAGGAAGATGCCGCCGTTAAGGTAAGCCTCTTTCCAATAGCAGTTGTAGCTGACAAAGCGATCAACGGCAAAGAAAGCACTCGCCGCATATGCGTTAACGTCGGTGGGCTTGCTGCCGAATCTGCCGGCAAGATACATTTTGACGGGCTCACAGGCAGGGTCGCCGTAATTCGGCAATTTAATAAAATTGATATATATATTGCGCTGAGAAAATCTCTGTTTCAGCAGCTCCTCCTGAGTGGATTTGCCGCTGCCGTCCAGACCTTCGATAACGATAAGTTTCCCTTTCATCCGCCCAACTTCCTCCATTTTACAGTACAATTATTAATATTATATCAAGGTTTTATGTACTTTTCAAGTACAAAAATCCGTTTGGGCAGCTCAAAAATCATGGGGATATGCACAGAAAACTATACATATCCCCTATATTCGGCTTATCAAAGCAGCAGCGGCTGGAGTTGAACGCCGCTGAGAGCGGCCTGCATCGACCTCTCCGTGAGGTCAAAATCGCAGATAACCGATCTCGGCTTGCCGCTCGGGTCATCCTGCTTCATAGGCAAAAAATAAATATTTCTGACATTCATCAGCCTGCCGATATTGGAGGCAGCGGCTGACAGCGCGTCGTTGGTGGCAAGGCCGATAAGCACGGGGCGCTCATTCCGCAGATGAGCCTTTGCCGCAAGAGTAACGGGCGTGTCGGTTATGCCGTTTGCAAGCTTTGCGAGCGTGTTGCCCGTGCAAGGCTCGATTATCAGTATATCAAGCAGCTTTTTAGGGCCTATCGGCTCGGCTGCGGTTATCGTATCAATGACCGAGCGGCCGCATATCCCCTCGATCTCGGCAATATGCTGAGCCGCCGTGCCGAAGCGGCTGTCGATGCCCGCGGCGTTAAAAGACATTATCGGCACTATCTCCGCCCCGCCGCCTTTCAGCAGCCGCATCTGCTCAACGGCTCGGTCAAAAGTGCAGAAGGATCCGCAAAGAGCGAATCCGACAGTTAGCTTACTCATATTCTCTCTCCTTGAGGATATTTATAACAGCGTCCGCAATTATCCTGCCGGCTGTTTTCGGCGCTGTCTTGCCCGGCAGCGACGAGCATTGAAGAGCATTGATCCCCAGCTCGTGAGCCGCGGCGAAATCTGTGCCGTAAGGGGCCGACGCCACGTCGATTATCAGGCAATCCGGGCGTACGTTTTTAAGTATTTTGCGGTCAATGACCTGTGCGGGCACGGTGTTGATTATTATATCGTATCTGTCGGCGGACTTATAAAAATCGCTTATAAGGCAACCTCCGAGACCGTTGACGGCGGCAAGAGCTATAGCGCTCGGGCGGCGCACGCACACGGTCACATCAGCGCCGACGGCGGAAAGCACATCCGCCGTTACCTTACCGATTCTGCCGTAGCCGAATACGGCGCATTTACTCGAATGAACGGTGTATTCAATATTCTCGAGCATTGTTTTGAGTATGCCCTGAGCGGTAGGTACGGAATTCATGACCGTGACATCCTCGCGTTCAAAATAGTCATAAACCTCGTCGCAGCGCTTCTCGAGCCTCGCTCTCATGCTGTGGCTGAGCATACCCGCGAATATCGGCTGATCTTTGTGAAACATAGCCGCCATTTCGTCAAACGTCTCCTTGACGGGGACTATAGAAAAAACATATCTGCCGTCACGGGTCACGGGCAGCGGCAGGATGACGGCGTCCGCCGCCTCAACGGCGCTTTTAAGCTCCGTAACGCACTTCCTGGCTCTCTCCGGCAAGCCGTAGACCGCAATGTTAAACCCTCTCTCTTCAAGATGATCCGCCATATACAGCTGCCTGCTGTCGCCGCCGATAATGAGCAGATCCTTTATCTTTTCCATATTTACACCCCCTTTTGTAACCGTCGACCGACCCGTTTAGGCACGGCTGCCGATTACCTCGGTTTAACACTAATCATTTTATGTGCGTAGAATTATACTGTTACCGTGAATATCCGTCGGCGCGAGAAATCAAAAAAGCTGCAAATAATGAAAACTTTCTCTTTATTTTTTCAAAGATATGTAATATAATATTTTTACAACTCCGTCTTTCAGCCCTTCGGGTTGAGAACGACGACGAAAGGAAATTGCGATGAAAGATATTGATGCGCTCCTCAAAAGCGTTAAAAGGATACATTTTATCGGCATCGGCGGCTCGGGAATGTGCCCGATAGCCGAGATACTGCACAAGGAGGGCTATCTGCTCAGCGGCTCCGACAACAACGAAACCGACACTCTTGCCCGCATACGCTCGCTCGGCATACCCGTCGTGCTCGGTCAAAAGGCGGAGAATATCGAGGGCGCTCAGATGATAGTCTACACCGCTGCCATACTGCCCGATAACCCCGAGCTTGTGGCCGCAAAGGCATCGGGCATCCCCACATTTGAACGCAGCGTAGTGCTCGGCGCCATTACCCGCCTTTACCCCGACTGCATCTGCATAAGCGGCACTCACGGCAAGACCACCTCAAGCTCGATGCTTACGCAAATTCTCATTGAGGCGGGCTTCGACCCCTCGGCCGTCATAGGCGGCAAGCTGCCGCTCACGGGCACAAACGGAATTGTCGGCCACAGCGAGCACATGGTCTGTGAAGCGTGCGAATTCTGCGACCATTTCTTACAGCTCTCGCCCGATATCGCCGTGATACTGAATGTTGACGAGGATCACCTCGAATACTTCAAAAATCTCGATAATATCAAACGCTCCTTTGCGAAATTCGCTTCAATGGCGACAAAGGCGGTCATATATAACGGCGACGACGAGAACACCTGCTCGGCCGTTGCCGCCGCTGAGACCGACGGCAAGCAGCTTATAACCTTCGGCCTCGGCGAAAAAAATAACTTCCGCGCCGTCAATATCACGAGCAGCAGAGAATATGATTCATATGATCTCGTCAAGGACGGAGAAAAGCTCGGCAAAGTCACGCTCTCAGTTCCCGGTGAGCACAACGTATATAATTCTCTCGCCGTTATCGCTGCGGCTATGCTCACGGGCGCCGACTTTGAGCAAAACGTTAAAGGGATAGAAGATTTTCACGGCGCAGGCAGGCGATTTGAGAAGCTCGCGGAGATAGACGGCATCACGATAGCCGACGACTACGCCCATCACCCGAGGGAGCTTGAAGTAACGCTCAAAACTGCAATGAATATGGGATACCGCAAGGTTTGGGCGGTATTCCAGCCATTCACCTACTCAAGAACGGCTATACTCTTTGATGACTTCGTCAGGGTGCTCCAGATCCCGGATCACTGCATAATGACCGAGATAATGGGTTCGAGAGAGGTCAACACCTATGATATATACACCTCGCAGCTTGCCGAGAAGATACCCGGCAGCGTGTGGTTCAACACCTTTGAAGAAGTGGCGCAATATGCCGTTGATCATGCCGAGAGCGGTGATTTGATAATCACACTCGGCTGCGGCGATATATATAAAGCGGCAAAAATCATGATTAATAAATTAAAGGAAAGGGCGGCTGAGTAATGAAATATACAGTCAACCGAACAAACTTCAACGACTTTTCGATCTATGAGCTTAACAGGCGCGAAGGCAGAGCCTACACAATCCCCTATTCGAGCAAAGAGACGCTTGCAAAGACCGCATTCAAAAAAGAGCGCTACTCGTCAGATATAGTCAAGGTGCTCTCGGGCAAATGGGATTTTAAATACTACGCCTCCAACAAGGAGCTCCCCGATGTCATTGACACCGATTCACTCGCTTTCGATGAAATAACCGTTCCGTCGACATGGCAGAGGACCGGCTACGACAGCCCCGCTTACATCAACTGCCCCTATGCTTTTGACGACAAGCCCCCCTACGTTCCCAATGAGCAGCCTGTCGCCGTATATAGGAAGAAATTTGAAGTCGACGGCACCGCCGGCAGTTATATCATAGCTTTCCTCGGCGTCGTGCCCTGCATTGACCTCTATATAAACGGCGAATTCGTCGGCTACGGCGAGGGCGCGCACAACACCTCTGAATTCGACATCACAAAGTACCTCAAAAAGGGCGAAAACGAGCTTTTCGCCGTGATACATAAGTGGTCAAACGGTACTTTCCTTGAGTGCCAGGATATGTTCAGGGAGAACGGCATTTTCAGAGACGTACTGCTCTATCAGATGCCCGCCGCATACATTAACGACCTCTATTACCGCACCAAGGAAACTTCAAAGGGCTGGGAGCTGACCGTCAGCGCCGATATCGCTTCGCCATCCGACGGAATGACCCTCCGCACCGAAATTTATGACGGCAAAAAGCTCATAGCTTCAAAGACCGCCGATGCAAAGGCCGATACGGTCATATCATTCAAGGACCTTGATGTTATCTCATGGAATGCCGAAATACCAACCCTCTACACCGCATACACCTCTCTTTACAGAGGCGATGACGAGGTTATGACGCTTCGTAACTACATCGGCTTTAAGACTGTCAAGATCAAAAAGGACATATTCACCGTTAACGGCAAAGCCATCAAGGTCAAGGGCGTCAACCATCACGACACTCAGTATAAGACCGGCTATGTTATGAGCTTCGACGACCTTGAGAAAGACATAAAGCTGATGAAGTCGCTCAACGTGAACGCCGTCAGGACTTCTCACTATCCCCCCGACCCCGCTTTCCTTGTCCTCTGCGACATTTACGGTCTCTATGTGGTCGATGAAGCGGATATCGAAACTCACGGCTGCGGCTGCGCCCCGCACAACAACATTGACCTTATCAGCCACGACCTCAAGTGGGCGCCGAGATACCTTGACAGGGTCAAGAGAATGTATCAGCGCGACAGAAGCCGTGCAAGCATCATCATGTGGTCGCTCGGCAACGAGGCGGGCGGATATGCCTGCCAGGATAAGTGCTACGACTTCCTGCACGAATGCTGCCCTGAGATACCCGTCCACTATGAGGGCGTTATCAGGACTGCTCGTCACAGCTACGATGTGGTATCCGAAATGTACACAAACCACGCAAACGTCGAGAGATGCGGCAAGCACACAAGAGGCAAGCGCTACACCCCGAAGCCCTTCTTCCTTTGCGAATACGCTCATGCAATGGGCGTAGGCCCCGGCGGACTTGAGGAATATTGGCAGTTATTCTATAAATATCAAAATCTCATGGGCGGCTGCATTTGGGAATGGGCGGATCACTCGGTCTACCACGCAAACGGCAAGCTGAAATACACCTATGGCGGCGACCACGGCGAATGGAGACACGACGGCTGCTTCTGCGTTGACGGCCTTGTCTACCCCGACAGACGCCTGCACACCGGCGCAAAGGAAATGAAGAATGTCTACCGCCCCGTCAGAGCCGAATACTCGGACGGAAAGCTGACCTTCACCAACACCAACAGATTTAAAAATTCATCATACATAACCGCAGTCTGGGAGGCGGTCAAGGACGGCAATATCCTCATCGCCGCAGACGAGCTGACCCTCGATATCGAGCCGGAGCAGAGCAAGACCTTTGATATAGATTTCAAGATTCCCGACGGCTCCTGCGACTGCCACATCAACGTCTATTATTATGCGGGTGAGGATGAGATAGCCTTTGAGCAGCACGCTGTCAAGGAGGACTATGTCTGCGAATCCGCTGCCGAGAGCGGCAACATATCCGTTGACACCACCGCCACGACCTGCAAGCTCTCGTTCGGCGACGGCAGCGTTACCTTCTCCCCTCTTTCGGGCGAAATGACAAGCTATATCCACTCCGGCAAGGAGCACGTCAACCAGTCCCCCGCCGCATTCAAGGGCTTCCTGCCGAATATCTACAGGGCGTTTCTTGACAATGACACGCACTACAGAGACAAATGGATAGCTGCGGGTTATGACGATTACGCCTGCGTATGCAGCAAATTTGACGCAGCGGTTAAGGACGGCAAGGCCGTTGTGACCGTTGACTACCGTCTCAAGAGCGACAAGAGCATCAGACCGCTCGGCAAGACCGAGATAATTTATACCGTTTATGCAAACGGCGTTATTGACATCAAGGCATCGTTTGAGCCTGTCAGCCACAAGCTGCTCTCCGCTCATATGCCGAGATTCGGTCTCACGCTCGAGATGCCCGAGAGCTTCGGCAACGTCCAATACTACGGCATGGGCAAGGAAGAGAACCTGAGCGACCTTTACGCTCAGTCGATCATCGGCATATATGACACCACCGTTGCCGAGATGCACGAGCCCTATATCAGACCGCAGGATGCCGGCAACCGCTGCAAAGTGCGGTACCTCACGCTCACCGACGACGAGGGTTACGGTCTCAAATTCGCTTATAAGGGCAGCTACTTCAATTTCAATGCAAGGAATTACACCCAGGAGCTGCTTCAGAAAGCAAAGCATCAGGAGGATCTGCACAACGAGCACACCGTAGCAGTCAACATTGACGGCTTCACCAGAGGCACGGGCACGGCAAGCTGCGGTCCCGACATTCTCAAGCAGTTTGAAGTTAACGGCAGCAAGGGTCTTGAATTTAATTTCACCGTTATCCCGATGAAATAAACCGAATAAAACAGCGAAGCCGCCGGGTGAACCGGCGGCTTTATTATATCCTATGCTGTTTTTAATACCAAATGAAGCCGAGCAGGAAGATGCGTATGAGCATCTGCCACCATGTGTATTTCACCGTGATCTTGCACTGCTCCTCGATATCCGTACCGACAACGTGCATGGTGATAACCGCCGTGCCTTTGCCGACCGCCTTATAAGAGCCGTCCTTATCGACCGTAACGACCGATTCATCGGAGGAGGTGTATTCGACGAGCGAGGGATCCTCGGTTATCGTGTTGAGCTTTCCGACAGACTTGTAATAAATCACTAACTCACGATCCGGCAAACGTGCGGCAAGCTGCCACTGCGCGGTGAGGGTCATATTCTCATCGGGCATGATCGCAGGAATTTCTTTATTCCAACCGACAAATATATAACCCGCTCTTGTCGGATTAGACGGTGCGATTATTGCCGTGCCGTAATCCTGAGTTATGGGCGCAACGGCAGTTCCGCCGTTTGAGTCAAAAGCAATGGTATACTGATTGATCAGCCAATGCGGATAGAGGGTGATCGTCTCGCCCGCATTCACAGTTAAGTTTTGAACGCTCCGACCCGGTGCATAACTGACCCCCGAGCAATCCTCGGTCGGATTCCAGCCGACAAGCGTATATCCTTCGCGGGTGACACTGTCGGCATCGGGCAGCGTGAACGGCACACCGTAGGTGCAATCAAACACGCCGTATCCGACGCAGTTGACCTTGTATTCGATCGGCTTCCACACCGCGGTCAGCACCGAAACGGACTGCGGAACGCTTTCGCCCGGGGCGTAGGTATTCTCGCCGTCGCTCCAACCTCCAAACGCATAGCCGACAGGCGCGGTCAGACACTCTTTTGCGGGGGCGGTGAAGCTCTCGCCGTTTTTCACAATGATATTTATACTGCCCTCGCCGTTAAATTTTTTACCTCCGAGGTCAAGGGTAACGATTTTAAGTGCGTCAGCGCCGAGTGACTCCGCATTCATAACTTCAAGCACGGGGCGATATGCACGTTTAGCGCTTTCAGGCGCTCCCCACAGCTGATTACCAGCCATACGGAAGCTTCTGAAGCTGTTTTGATCCTGGTCTAGGTAGGTGTCCTGCCCCCAAACATAGGAATTGTTTTCCGACATTTTAATGAAGTCGGAGTTTTTGTCAAGGATCTGCTGCCAATCGTTATTAGCAGGAAGACCGATCTTATAATCGTCAAAGTCCTGGAAACTGCCTATGGAGGGAGCACGGAGAGTATATGTTACGCCGTCCAAGGTGCAGGTTTTGCCGAAGATAAGACCTGCGGAGTTCAGATCGTCCATTTAACATCGACGGTGAGAAGATCATCGGCTACAAACAGGCTGTGCGGATATGCATAGCCGTACTGCGCATCTTTATCGGCAGCCTTTGCAGCCTCCTCGGATGAGGACACTACGCCGACCGAAGCAGGTTTAAGCACATAGGCATTCACCGTACCTGTATAAATGAAAGGAACATAATGGAATGTGGTGTCGGGAAGCAGATCGTTCGGCGTGCCGACAACGCCCATTGCAGACAGGTCAAAATAGTATCTGCCGCCGGGCATGAGTTTAAACTGCTCGCTGACTGTCCACCCCGCATACAGTGTGATATCCTCTGTCACGCTCTTTGTGAAGTCATAGGCCTGCGTGCAGGCTTCGTCAGTGTACCAGTCTGTGAAATCATAGCCGTCTTTTGTCGGGTCGTCGGGTCTGAGCGCCGCTGCGCCGCTCTGCAAGACCTGTTTGGCGTATTCGCTTTCTCCGTTTTTATATGTTACGGTGAGGCCGGAGATACGCCCGCCATATTTTTCACTGACTGAGATCCCGCCGTAGAAAATACCATGCTCGATCGTAGCTTCGTAATCCACTCTCGTCTCGCCACGGAAAGCAGTAATGCCGCTCTGTCCGGCGGCGGATTTGATCCTGCCTTTCTCTTGAACAAGCACATATCCGTCCACTTCGCCGCCGTTGGCGTTCATTATGGCACCGTTGGTCAGATATACGCCGTCTTTGCCAATCGAAGCAGCGGTGCATTCCTTGATAACACCGCCGTTCATATTGAATGTGCCACCGAAGGCAAGCACAGCGCCGAGATGCGCAGCGTAGCAGCCGATCATCAAGCCGTCATTCATAGTGAATGTGCCGCTTCTTATCTCAACAGCGCCCGCCGAGCCCTGGCATCCGACGAAGCTGCCGCTATTCATAGTAAGCGTGCAGTCTTTGACATGTAACGAATAGTTAGAAATGATGCCGCCCTTGGCAATTAGATCACCGTTCTCCTCGTCCAACACCCACAGACCGCCGCCGTAAAGATTAAAGAACTTATGCACGGTATCCGGGTTGCTGTCGATAATCGTCAAATCACCTGTGACATCAATGTCTCCGCAGGCACGTTCCGGATTGTAATACCGCAGAACGTGACCGTTAAGGTCGAGAGTCATCGCGCGCTCGACGGTAAGATTTCCGTTAAATGTGATGCTCGCCGTGAGCCGAACTGTGTCATTTCTAATGTCCGCAAGCGCATCGACCAGCTCCTGCGCCGTTGCGACATTCTTAACGGTCTCGCCCTCGGCAAATACGCCTTTCGGCATAAAGCAGAGCGCCATACATAGGGTGAGCAGGATGCTAAAAATTCCTTTTTTCATCTTGTTACCTCCGTTTCACCGTCTCACGACAGCTTAAATCATTTTTTGTTTTCAACACTACAGTTTTTATATTAATTATATTAGAGAACATTGGAAAAGTCAAGAAAATTGTTCCTTAAACCCAATGGGATTTCATCCTTAAACAAAACTATCGGCAACGACCGTTACCGCCGCTGTCGATAGTTTTTTCACTGCTTCAAATGAAACAGCGCTTATTAATTTGTCAATTGTTAACGTAAGGTTTTATGTTATTCTCAAAATTGCCGGTCGAGACAAAGCTCTCGTCGGTTCTGAGAACTTCGCCCCATTTGAGAGCTATCTCCTCATAGCTGTCGTTGCGTACATCGGCGTTGGTGATAACGTCGGTCTTGCCGCCGTACAGATACCATTCGGAGGTCTCCGCACCCCAGCCCGTGCCCTTATATGACCAAATCGTCCAGCTATAGTTCCATTTATTCATCGTGCCGAGGATAGCGTCCCATGTTGCGCTGCCGAGCGACTTGAATTCGCCGACATAGAGCGGAACATTATAGGGATAAAGCAAAGCGGTGAAAAGTAAGAGCTTGAAGCCGAAATTAGTCTTATTATAGAAATGAAGCTGATAAACCACGTTGCTCCAGCCCATCAGCCACGGGGCGGGCAGGTTATAGAGCCTCCAGATGCCCTCCATTGTGATGATATGGTCGTTGTCAACGGATCTCACGGCGTCATACAGACGGCTGTAGAGAGATATAGTCTTGAGATTGTTCTTTTCGATATACGATGCAACATCGCACATCGGCTCATTGAGCAGGTCATACATAGCGACGGCAGGATTGCCGCTGTAACGCTCCGCAACGGCGACCCACAGCTCTATAGTGAGCTTGCGCCACGCCTCGGCCTGTTTAGTCAGCTTGAAGAGCCCGCAGGAATTGATCTTGCCGCAATGCTCCTTGTTATTCTGATATCCGGGCGCACCGTGAAGGTCGAGGATGACATAAATCCCCCTCTTGCCGCACTCCTCAACCACCCAGTCAAGGCGGCTGAAATCCCATTCGCCGTTCTCGTCGAGTATCTTAGTGCCCTTATCGTCATAATAGAAATTACGGTACCAGAAGGGAACTCGGACGCAGTTGAAGCCCATGGAGGCGATATTGTCGAGGTCGACCTCGGTTATCCAATTGTCGGCGTAGGTGTTGAGCAGCTCATAAGCCTTCTCAACTCCGAAACGCTCGGTAAGCACCTCAAAGGTGGTTATATTATCCACAGAATTCTCAACCGGACACATCCACTCCTCCTGAATGAGCCATGCACCGAGATTAACGCCTCTGAGCGAAACCTCCTGCCCTTTCCTGTTAACTATCTTTTTGCCGTCGGTCTGAAGGAAATCATCGTCGGTTATCGGGTGTCCGAGGGCGACTATAACCTCGCTGCTGTCGTTTGCGGCAAGGCTGCCGACGCTGACCGAACTGATAACCACAGTTAGTGAAAGCACGGCTGCAATAATGCGAAGAACGTATCTCCCGACCGTGCGGGATCTGTAAGTATTTTCCGAAAGTTTCAAAACAGTTCCTCCCGTTAGCATAGCGGTCAGCTGACCGCCGAAAAATGAAAGTGAAAATACCCCCGAGTGATCGGCTCGGGGGCGATCGTTTGATTTATTATTTGGTGCCGAAGATCCTGTCGCCTGCGTCACCGAGACCGGGGACGATATATCCGTGTTCGTTAAGATGATCGTCAAGAGCGGCAACATAGATATCGACGTCGGGGTGAGCCTTCTGAAGAGCGGCAAGCCCCTCGGGAGCGGCGATAATCCCCATGAATTTGATATCCTTGGGGTTGCGCTTCTTTATCTGGGTGATAGCGTCGATTGCCGAGCCGCCGGTGGCAAGCATCGGATCAAGGACTATAACCTCGCGCTCCTCTATATCGGCAGGCAGCTTGCAGTAATACTCAACCGGCATAAGGGTTTCGGGGTCTCTGTAAAGGCCGATATGACCGACTCTTGCGGAGGGAACGAGCGCAAGCACGCCGTCCACCATGCCGAGACCGGCTCTTAGGATAGGAACGAAGGCGAGCTTCTTACCGGCGAGCACCTTAGTCTTGGCGACCGCGACGGGAGTCTTTATCTCGGTGTCTTTAAGAGGAAGATCTCTGGTTGCTTCGTAGCAGATAAGGGTTGCTATCTCGCTGACAAGCGCTCTGAATTCCTTTGAACCTGTCTTTTCGTTCCTGAGGATAGTCAGCTTATGCTGGATGAGGGGATGATCCATAATCATTACTTTTGCCATTTAAATAACCTCCGATATATTTAATTGTTAATTAAAACCTGTTTTCAAGCTCAGTTATCTGAGCGATCCTGCGAGCGTGGCGCTCCTCGCCGCTGAACGGCGTATCGAGGAAGATATCGACAAGCTCGATAGCTTTCTCGGGAGTGACCACTCTGCCGCCGAGGCAAAGCATATTTGCGTCGTTATGCAGCCTTGTCATCTCGGCTGAGAATGCGTCCGAGCAGCAAGCCGCTCTGATGCCTCTGACCTTGTTCGCCGCCATGGAAATGCCGACGCCCGTGCCGCAGAAAAGCAGACCGAGGCTGCATTCGCCGCTCGCTACGGCCTTTGCCGCAAGCTCGGCGTAGACGGCGTAATCGGTGGATTCAGGCGTATAAGTGCCGAAATCCTTATACTCGATTTTCCTCATATCAAGATGATCCTTGATGATGTTTTTAAGCTCAAGACCTGCATGGTCGCAACCTAAAGCTATCATGTGTTTACTCCCTTTCTCAATTTAAGCTCACGCTCTGCCTGCGGCGGTCTGAGATAGACCGGAACAAGCTCCGAAGCAGGGCGAAACAGCTCTTTATTATCCTCAGCGGCCGCGGCAACGCCGTAAGCGCGCTGATATCTTCTGTTCTCTGCGGCGAGATGAACGGCGGGAAGCCTGCCGCCGAATGCTGCAAAGCAAAGCTCGGCGCCGTCGCCTGCAAGATATATTTTTTTGTCACAGCCTGCAAGGTCGGCTTCAAGCTCGGCTATAGGCACCGCTTTATCCTCGCAAATACGCGCAACCTTGCCGCCCGAGCACTCAAAAAGAGCGGTATAGACCTGATTGCAGCGAGCGTCCATTGCGACGCAGACAAGGCAATCGTCATCGGCAAAATTATAAGCGGCTGAGAGCAGAGTAGAGACGCCTGCGCAGGGTTTATCGCCACTGAGGGCAAGCCCCTTGACGGCGGCAACACCTATCCTTATACCCGTGAATGAGCCCGGACCGACGTTGACGCTCAGGGCATCTATATCGGCGAAGCTCATATCCGCCTGGGTCAGCGCATTATCGACCATTGGCATCAGCGTGCGGCTGTGGGTCAAAGCGGCGTTGACAAAGCATTCGCTTATCAGCCTGCCCCCCTCGGTCACAGCGACGCTCGCGGTCTTTGCAGAGGAATCAATCGCTAATATTTTCAAGAATTTCAGCTCCGATTATTTCGATTTGGCGTTCATAGGGGTCGTCGCATTTGGTGATAGTGACCCGAACGCAATCCTGTGGGAGAATGGCTTCGATATTCTCGCTCCACTCGATGATGAGGGTCGCCCCCGCATCAAGGTAGTCAAAATACCCCGTGGAGTAAAGATCGTCCCAGCCCGTTATACGGTACATATCAAAATGGCAAAGCGCTTTTTTGCCCGAACGGTACTCGTTGACAAGCGCAAAAGTGGGGCTTGTGACCTCGGCGTCAATGCCCATTCCACGGGCGAAGCCTCGCACAAACGCCGTCTTGCCGGCTCCAAGCTCGCCGAAAAGCGCCACGACCGAGCCGACCTCCACAGTCTTTGCAAGCGAAAAACCGATATTTTCGGTCTCCCTTGCGCTGCGGGAATAATAAATTGCCATACTGCACCACCTTAATTAAGACCATAGCGCATTATATCACAAAGGCAGACGTTTTTCAACATTAAGATGGCAAAACTTCAAAAAAATTCGGCGAGCCAAAGCACGCCGAATATAAATCAATACCGCTCTACAAGAGCATTTATCATATCGGGGACGTTGGTGATAATGCCATCAACGCCGCAGTCAAGCATTCTCTTGGCGATGCCGTCGCCGTCGACGGTCCAGACATTGATACCTATCCCGTTGTCATGGAGCTTTTTAACATAATGCTTGTTGACAAGGCTGAAATGCGGGTGCAGATATTCCGCGCCTATCTCCTTGGCGAATTCAACATAGCCGAAGAGCATCTTCTTATAGGTGATCTTCCTGTCGGGGCTGTAGAGGAAACCCGTCTTGCACGCGGGGTCAAGCCTCTTACACTCCACAAGAAGCTCGGGGCTGAAGCTCGAAATAAGCAGCTTATCAAAGAGTCCGTGCTCCTTAACTGCGGCAAGGGTTTCTTTGACTATCCCCTTTTCGCCGCTGAGAGGAGTTTTAAGCTCTATATTCATTATCTCGATATCCGCCGTCGCACAGAGGGTGAGAAATTCATCGAGAGTCGGGAGCTTGGTGCCCCTGAATTCATCATGGAAGTATGAGCCGAAATCATAAGAGCGCAGCTGCTCCAGAGTCATGTCGGAGATAGCGCCGATGCCGTTTGAAGTCTCGTCGATCGTGTAGTTATGGCAAATGACCGGCACGCCATCCCTTGACATATGCACGTCGGTCTCAAAGCCGTCAACGCCTATCTCAAGCGACTTCTCGAAAGCGGGAATGGTATTTTGCGGCGCCTGCTTATTGGCGCCCCTATGGGATATAACTTTGCAAACAGACATAATATCACCTTTCTATAAATACCGATATCAGCAAAACAGAGTGCAGCCCATTTTTTTGAAATTCTCAATCATTTCATGCGCCTTTTCCTCCGTTAAACCGAAATACTTACAAAGGCAGCTTATGCACATGAATTCCTCGGCGCCTCGGTTGACCATTTTCTTATGGAAACCGATATCGTCGTTGGTCAGCTCTTTTTCACACGAAATACAGTATTCCATGTCACTTCGCCAGCTTGCAAATGTAGCATTCGCAGTCGTGAGCGGCGATCTTGCGGCGCATAAATTCCTTCTTGACGCCGAGATTTTTGTCTGTGAATACGTCCCTCATCTCAAGGCCGTAGCCGGAGGCGGCAGGAATGCCGATATTCTCAAAATAGAATTCAACATGGGCGTCGCTCTCGCCGAAATTGACAAGCAGCACAGCTATCTCATTATCCGAAAGCAGCTTGACAAACGACTTTGCTTCGCGGGAGCCGGTGGTGCAGAATGCGGGTCTCCCCTCCTCATCCTGATTTATCCTGATGAGGTCTTTATTCTTGACAAGCTCAAGCATTTTATCATTCAGATTTCTGATATCGCCGCCGAGCATGAGTGGGGCGCTGAACATACACCAAACGGCAAACTGGGTTTTATAGTCTATATCGGTGCAGCCCGAGGAGCCGACATTACCCTCGCCGTACATACCAATGGTGAGCATATCAATATCGTTGAAGCAGCCCGGTGCGGAATAAGCGAGGTTGTCGATCTGGCTGAGCGAAATATCTCTCATCGAGGGGAAAGAATCGTTGATATCGCCTGTGGAGCGATACATATGAGCACCTGCGGAACGAATCCATGTGTTGACCTCATCGTTGCCCCAGTTGCAGGCGGAAAAAAGGATCTCCCTGCCGCTCGCCTTGAGCGCCATGCCCATCTTTCTGTAAAGAAGCGGACCGTTAGCGACATTCGGCTTATAGCAGAAGTCATATTTAAGGAAATCCGCGCCGTATTCGGCAAAGGTGCGGGCATCAAGGAACTCATGGTCAAAGCTGCCGGGGTAATCGGCGCATGTACGGGTGCCGGCGCAGGAATACATGCCGAATTTAAGCCCTTTGGAGTGAACATAGTCGCTGACCGCTTTCATTCCATTGGGGAATTTGATCTTATCGGGGACTATTTTGCCGGTCTCGGGGTCTCTCTCCCTCTCGCTCCAGCAGTCGTCGATGACGAGGTAATTATACCCTGCCTCAAGCAGACCTTTCTCGACCATTGCGTCGGCGGTCTCTTTGATAACGCTCTCGTTGATATTCTCGCCAAAGGTATTCCAGGTGTTAAAGCCCATCGGAGGGGTTCTTGATAACATAAGCTCGCTCCTAACAAAAATCATTTTGAAACTGCCTGTCGGCAACTATACAAATAAAGTTTAACATAACGCAGTCTGTTTTTCAAGGAGAAAATCAATAAATTAAGGGGCGTTTTTCCTTGACAATAAATGCACCCTGTGATAATATGTAACATGTTATAAAATATAAATGCGGGTATGGCGGAATTGGCAGACGCACAAGATTTAGGATCTTGCGCCGCAAGGTGTGCAGGTTCGACCCCTGTTACCCGCACCATGATCGTCGCGGACGTTATCGTTCGCGGCGATTTTTCTTTTTAATTTATTTTTTAGTTTTATATATCAAGATTCACGAGGGAGCTTTGATTGATTGAAAAGAGCAGATTCACTATCAGCTTCTCATCCGTCGCATAATCCGAGCGTATCCATTGAATTATTATGCCGGTGCTGCCGTTGAGGATATATGAAAAAATATACTGCTCAAGCTCTTGCGGCAGATCAATTTGCAGGTTTGTGATGAACTGTACTATCGAATGCTGCATAAATTTCGAGCGAAATTCCGGGTCCGCCGAGTCAATCAACAGCGCACGGAATTGCTTGTCATTATCCCTTATAAATCTCAAAAATGACAGGATATATTTATGCGCCCCGATATCGTTCTCTCTGCCTATATGCTCAAGATGCTTTTCGGTCGCTTCAAGCAGCTCCGCTTCAATTTCATTCAATAGATCCTTTGGCTCACTGTAATGGGCATAAAACGTTGACCTGTTAAGCTCCGCCCTGTCGCAAAGTTCACGCACGGAAATCTTTTCTACGCTCCCCTTCTCTCTGAGAAGATCCATCATGGCATTTTTAAACAGCATCTTAGATAGGCGCGTGCGCTGATTATTTTTTGTATTCATTACATACTCCCACCATTATCAACGATTTTGTCGGTTTAATAACAATTATAAATCAAATTGATGATTGTTAATCCGACACTATGTAGTTATAATGATAGTGTAATGCAAAAACTTTCAAAAGTCAAGAAAACAACGGAGGTAATTACATGACAAACAGATTTGTTGAAAAAAGAGCCTTCAATTCCCGACTGACTTCACCCGAGGTCACGGCAAAAGAAAAGTGGTTCGGCTATCTCATCGGCCCTGCAGGCGCGCTGCTGCTCAACGCCGTTCTTGGCACATATCTTAACGTCTACTATACAGATGTGCTGAAGATGACGGCTGTGTGGGGCGGGGCGTTTCTTGCCGTCTTTCCGATCATTTCAAAGATAATCGATGCCATAACCAATGTCATCATGGGCTACATAATCGACCGAACCCACACAAAGCAGGGTAAGGCGAGACCGTGGCTGCTGCTCTCGGCGCCGCTGCTGGCCATTACGGGGATATTGCTCTTTATTGTACCTTCAGGCAATCAGACCTTGCAGATAATCTGGGTCGCCCTCTCATACAATCTTTTCTATTCGTTCGCTTATACAATCTTTAATATGAGCCACAATCTGATGGTGCCTCTCTCCACAAGAAACACCGAGCAGAGAGGCTCGCTCTCGGTATTCAATCAGATATCGACAATTATGATGAGCGGAATACTTGTGGCTCTTGTATTCCCGATGGTTATAATGCCTGCTCTCGGTGTTGACAAGACCAAATGGATATTTGTCATGAGCTTTCTCTCTGCTCTCGCGCTGCCTCTCACTCTTCTTGAATACTATTATACAAAGGAGAGGGTCACTCTTGAGGATGAAGGAAATGTCGAGGGCGAAAAAACACCTTATAAAAAACTGCTCAAGGCGATCTTTACAGATAAATACATGATAATTATTCTCGCATACTTCCTAATTTACACTATCGGTACTCAGTTCAAGAATCTGAGCCTTGTTTACTACTGCAACTATGTTTTAGGCTCCTACAACGACGGCAAAACGCAGATGCTGATTTCCGTTATCGGCGGTATTCCGATGGGAATAGGTATTTTTGCGGTCTGGCCGCTTGCAAAGAAATTCGGCAAAAGAAACCTTACCGCCGCCGGCTTCATTCTCTATGCGCTCGGCAGCGCAATATGCTGGATATTCCCGACAAATATGGTAGTTGTGCTTGTCGGCCAATTCATCAAAAACATCGGCGGCCTCCCCTGCTCATATGTTTTCATGGCGCTGTTCGCCGATGTGCTCGATCACCTTGAATGGAAAAACGAATTTCGCTGCGACGGCATCGCAATGTCGGTTTACAACATTATCGCCGTCTCAAGCGTCGGAATCGTCACAGGGCTTTTCAACATGATGCTCGCTAAAAGCGGCTATGTTGCCCCTTCACTTATCAACGGTGTTACCGTCGCCGCCGAGCAGACCGCAATGGCCAAAAATACGATGACCTTCTTCTTTGTCGGGCTTGAAACCTTTACGGGCATTGTGCTTTTTGCGCTGCTTCTCTTCTTAAATGTTGAGAAGGATATCGGGAATAAACAGGCAGAAATCAAAGAGAGGAAAAAGGAGGGAAAAGCAGATGAAAGCAATTAATATCAAGACCGAATATCTCAAAAATCCTCTCGGAACAGACATTGACGAGCCGCGGGTAATGTGGAATTGTGAAGGCGGCACGGCACAGACCGCCTACAGGATCGTCGCCGATGGTTGGGACAGCGGCAAGGTCAAATCAAATGAAATGAGATGCCGCTTGCCTGTAAAATTTGAGAAAGGTAAAAGAGTCAATTTCAAAATCAAGCTGTGGGATGAGAATGACGCCGAGAGCGAATGGAGCGAGGAAGCATTCTTTGAATACGGCATCAGGAGCTGGTCGGCGAAGTGGATAACCGGCAATTATGAGGTCGATAAGGAGGGTTATGCGAGAAAAAAGAGAATCGAAAGCTCCTTTTTGGCATCGGGAATTAATTACCTGATAGAGAGCTTCAAGGGACCCGAGAAGCGTCTCCCTGTCGATTGCTTTAGAAAAGATTTCCGTACCGACGGCAATATCAGAGCGGCGCGGCTATACGCAACCGCCTGCGGGATATACTCCGCATACCTGAACGGTAAAAAAATCTCAACGCCGCTCGCTCCCGGCATAACCGATTACGGGAAACGAGTACAGTACCAGACCTATGACGTTACAGAGCTTGTAAAAGAAAGTAATGTGCTGACCATCGACCTTGCCGACGGCTGGTATCGGGGATCGACCGGCGCCTGGGGGCTTAAGAACCAATTCGGTTGCGAAACAAAAATCCTGGCTCAACTTGAAATAACATATGAAAGCGGTAAAACCGATGTCATCGTTACAGATGAAAGCTGGCTTTGGTCAAACGACGGGCCGATACGTTTTGCGGACAACAAGGACGGCGAAATCATTGATGCAAGGCGAGCACCGAGCTATGCGGGCAGAGCAAAAGTCACCTCTCACGCTGTTATACCGACCGCTTCAAACAATGTGCCTATAGCGGAAAAGGAGACCTTTAAAGGCAAAATGACCGTCGCTCCGTCCGGCAGGCGAATTATCGATTTCAGTCAAAATATGGCAGGCTATGTTTCGTTCAAAATAAGCGCAGCGGCTGGGCAGAAGCTGACGCTCAGATTCGGCGAAATGCTTGATAAAAACGGAGAGCTGACATTAAAGAACATTCAATGCACAAGCAAAAAGATAACCACGCCCCTCCAAAAGGTTGAGTACACCTGTAAAGACGGCGTGAACGAGTATAAAACAAACTTTGCAATTTTCGGCTTCCGATATATGGAAATAGACACGGATATTGAGGTTAAAGCCGAGAATTTTACCGCAATCGCCGTATATTCAGATATGGATGAAGTCGGCTTTTTCTACAGCTCAAACGAACTGCTCAATAAATTTGTCAAAGCAACAAAGTGGTCAACCAAAAGCAACAGCACCGACCTGCCGACCGACTGTCCGACAAGAGAACGCCATGGCTGGACGGGTGACGCCCAGATTTTTTTCGAGACTGCCGCATACCTTTTTGACTATGCGACATTTGCCGAGAAATACACACGCGATATATACGATTGGCAGAAGCCGAGTGGCAAGCTGCCGCAAATCGCACCATACGGCGGCGTTGATTTCTATATGTCGTGGCTGAACGGCTCTGTAGGCTGGGCTGATGCGGGCGTTCTGATCCCGTACCGCTTCTGGAAGATCTACAATGACGACTGCCTTATCCGTGAATTCTATGACGGAATGGTAAAGTATGCAGACTTTATGATCTCCCGCTGCGGCAAATGGACGCCGCTGAGGCGCCGTGTAAATCTAAAAAACAAAAAGTATCTTGTAAATTTCGGTCAGTCCTACGGTGAATGGGCCGAGCCGAAGGATGTTTTCCCGAACGATTGGAAAAACACGGTGCTGCCGAATCCCGAGGAGTCAACGGCGTATACATCATATGTTCTCGGCCTTATGTGCGAAATAGCAGAGTATATGAACGATGAAAAAAATGTGCGGCTGTTTAAGAAATATTCTGACGGATGTGCCGAGGCATACAGGGAGCTAATCACTCATGAGGGCTATTCCCTTAACACTGACAGGCAGGCAAAGCTCGTCCGACCGCTTTATATGAAGCTGATCGACGGCAATCTGAAGGAATACGCCGAAAAGCGGCTTGTGAAAGCGCTTGACAACTACGGCTGGCGGCTTGGAACCGGTTTCCTGTCTACGCCGCTTATACTTGATGTGTTGTCGGATATCAATGTTGAATACGCTTATCGATTGCTTGAAAATGAACGGATGCCGGGATGGCTCTTTATGGCTGAATCGGGTGCAACGACGATTTGGGAATCATGGGAGGGCACCGCTGCACAGGGAGGTATCGCCTCGCTGAATCATTATTCTAAAGGCGCCGTATGCGAATGGCTGTTCAGAGGAATGTGCGGTATCAACATCAGAAGCGGCAACAGGTTCCTTATAAAGCCTCTCATCGGCGGTCATTTCACATTCGCAAATGCGACCTATAAAAGCGTTTACGGTGTAGTAAAAAGCGGCTGGAAAAGAGAGAACGGCAAAACCGTATTTGAGATTTCAGTGCCGTCAAACTGCACCGCGGAGATTATCCTGCCAAACGGCACGGCAGAAGCTGTAGCGGCAGGAAACCATAAATTTGAAATTCAGGAGGCTTAACATGAAAAAAGAAAGAACCAAAAAAGAAAAAACGCCGATGTCACCGCAAGTCAAAAGGACTTGGATATCATCGGTCGCGGCATTTGTCTGCGTAATTATAATTGCCGCAACTCTTAACAGCTCTGCAGGCAAGATAAGCGACGCAATCATCAAAGCGGCTGATTCTGCCGTCCCCTCCTCAGCATCGGAGGATGCATTCGCGCCCGATAACAGCGAGAATACGACAGCTGCAACCCCCGACAGCACACTTACACCTTCACAGAAAGCCCTAACACCCTCTGACGCAACCGAAGCAGTCAGTGAAACCGCCGCCTCTGCCGAAGCCGCAGTCAAAACTACTGCCGAAATAGTCAGCATTTATAACACAGCGGCAAACAAAATCAAATCAAATGCAAAATCCATAACCCGCAATTATTCAAAAATGAAGAGCCTGCCCGAATATCTTCAGCTTCCGTCGGCAATTGAGAGCCTCGGCAAGTGGGCAATAGAAAAGTTCGTCAAGGGCTCAGATGAACCTGCATACTTTACCACAAAAGAGGAAATAACGGCGTATTTCCCCGTCAACGGTGAGAATTATACCTCGCATATGACAGCGGACATGGTTAAAAGCGCCGTGCTCAAGGACAACGGAACGACCTACGATATCACAATAGCTCTTTACAATGACAAAATCACCAGCCCCAAAAAGGGTACGGGATATGCAGGGGTTTTCAACACCGTTTCCGCCTCGACATTCGAGGATATCAGTATTCCGGGCACAAAATTTGAATCCGTCAGGATAAACGGAATTAACGGCAAAATTCAATGTACTGTCGACAAAGCGACTGGCAACATAACCAAAATAGTTTTTACGAATACCGATGTGCTTAACCTCGGCGTTAAGGTAGCAGGCAACAATCTTGATGTTAAATTTGCACTTGCTTGCGAAAACAGCTATTCGATAAAGTATTGACTGTTGCATAATACAAAAAATTCCCTCCCTGTGGAAACACAGGGAGGGATCTCTTTTATTCAGCAAGCAGATTGCTGTTTTTAAGATTTGTGAGGAATGCAAGGATATCGTTACGAGCCTCGGCGGGGTCGACCTCGTACTCGTCGGTCACGGCGGCGGTCAGCTCGTCAAGAGTCTGCGGCGCCTGCATACGCTCCCACAGGAGCTTACTGACGGGGTTGAGGATAACTATCTCCCCTCCCGTGCCGACGGGCACGGCCAGATACTCCTCCGCGACCTCGCGCAGGACATAGCCGGGCTTCACTTTGTAGCTTTCCATCCCGCACCTCTTATGAGCCGAATACCGAGGTAGAGCCTGCGAAGCTGACAGACGAGAATTTGCAGAAATACTCGATGTCAAAGGGTGTTGCGCAGCCCTCGCTCGCCGCAAATGCGGTGGGGCTCTTCAGAGCGTCGACATCAATGCCGAAAACCGATGCAACAGTCTCCAGATCCGCCGCGCAGGCGCTGCCGGGGCCGGCAGCGAGCGCAATCGGAGCAAGACTGAAATCGGGCTTAATATAAGAATTTTTCATTACTGTTTTTACCTCCAAGAATACGACTCATCAATTAGCGAAAAAAGTCGAAGATATTTGCAAAGAAAGAAATTATCTTCTTGAACATTGCAGATATCGAGCCGAGAACCGTGTCAAGGAAATCAAAGACGATGCCGTCGTTGTCGTTGTTTGCGCCGTTCACGGTGATAAGCTCCGCTCCGAGCGGGCGCTCGACATTGTCGGGTTCCTCAGCGTCGTTCTCTGCGACGGGAATAAATCTCGCAAGGACATCGGTCTCAACACCGGGCTGAGCCATCGCTCTCTGCGCTTTTGCGAGTGCGGAATCATCAACGGAGACCTTGGCATCCGCAAGCTTGATATAGCCGACCGCAAGGAGGTTGTCGCCGAGATTCTGAATTGTAACGGTGCCGTCGTCATTAACATACTCTGTGATATCGTAATACATCTCGGTGGCGGAGTTGATCCTGATTATCGCATTGTTGATCTTGCACTCGCTGCCGTTTGCCGCGCCGTTCTTCTGGACATAGCGCAGAGAAAGCATTACCTGCGACTTCGTCTTGTCGAAGTTGCCGAGAGTGAAGCTGAGGCCGGTAACAGCGCCGTCGGTCACCTTGTTGAGATAGACCTCGTTGTGCGGGCCGCCGAACTGATAATTGTTGTAATCGGCGAATCCAAGGCTGTCATAGCTGCCGCCCTCAACATAGGCTATCTTGCCGTCGTTGGAGCCGGTCATTCCGCCTGACTTGAGGTTGCCGAGTACATTGATGTATCTCGCGTTCTTTTCGCCTGCGATGTAGGAGGCGGGGTCGTTATTGCCGTAGGGCTTGTAGATACGGACTGCGTCGATATAAACGTCGAGCGAAACATCGGCGGAGGTCCCATCAGCATTAGCTGCGGGAGCCTTTGCGGGGGCGGAGTAAGCGACGGGCACCTTATCATTGAGAACGGAGCTGTCGTCCATCCAGATCTTCTCGACCTCAGCTGCGCTGACATCGTCGTAGCCAAGCTCTGCAAGAGCGTTGAGCACGGAGCGATCGACCGCCGAGAGAGCCGAGGGAGCAGCCTTGGCGCCGCTGTTCTTGACTGCGCCTGCGCTGTTGAGATATACGCCGGAAACCTCTACGTTATAAGTGCCGCAGTCGCCTCTGAAGGTCATTACGGGCACCTGACGGGCAAGGCCGTCAACGAGGTAGTTGGCGTCGGTATAGTATGTGTCGACCACATAATATTTAGTCGCTCCGGTTGCGGAATTCGTGACCTTGACTGCAAGAACGCCGGTCTGCGGGCCGCAGGCGGAGATGAGGTCGAAGCTCTCGCCGGTGAAGGTGAACTTGACCTTATCGGAGGTCTTGCTGCCGGAGTTGACGGTAGTCTTGAGAGCTGCATTGCCCGAGAAGAGATTGCCGTCGTTGAAGTTATAGGAAGCATCAAAGCCGTAAAGGTCGTAGTTGCCTGAGGGCGACTGAGCAGCCGCGGAAGCGGCGGCGGTCGAAGCCCAAGCGGTTCCTGTGCCTGTTACGGGAGTGAGTGAAGTCTCCTCGAAATATACGTTGGACGCGGGGATCAGATTAACTCTCGTCCACTCATAGGAGTCATGACCGGTCTTGATGAAAGCATAGATATAGGAGTTCGTCATGCCCATGGTGAGGTCAAGGCCGTTTGCGGCGGTATCTATCTTAGCGGAGCCGCCCGCCGTGTTGGAAGTCTCAAGCGGGTAAGCCGTGGCAGAAAGCTTTGTCGGAGAGTTTGAAACCGCAAGCAGCTCACCTGAGTTATCGGTAACGGGCATTACCGAGCCGAAGTCAAAGATGTAGTTATGCTCCGGCACGCTCGTCTCGGGGGCGGGCAGCAGGCGCGTGACCTCATCCTTGGTCAGATTCTCCATCGGGACGGATGCGTCGGGATGCTCATAGATACCCGAGCGCTCGTTATCGTTGGTGTCTATATTGTAGCCGACGATATCCTTAACGGGCAGCACGCCTTCGAGCTTGACAATAAGGCGCTTACCGGGGTGATCAGGGGCAACATAGTTGGTGGTGTAGTCGAAGCCGGTGACATTTATCTCGTTGCCGACAATCTCATAGGTGACGCCTGCAGGGTTATTGACTATCGCACCCTCAACGAGCTTGTTTGCCGCATTGTAGGAGAGCTCCTGAGTCTGCAGAGTTACCTTGAGCTGCGAGAGATCCGACGGGAATGCAAAGCTGTCGGAGAGGACATCCTTGAGCACGGCGGTGCTGTTAAGCTTGACCGCAGTGCCCGAAGCTATAGCCTCATAGGAGATCTGCTGAAGCAGCCTTGATAGGTCGCCGCCGCTGGTGATCTTTGAGTAGTAGTTGCCGCCCTCCTTCTTAGTGCCGAGGGTCGCGCCGTCCTTATATCCGGGGTAACCGGTGGAATTGGGATAGTTGGAGGAAACGCCATCCATGTAATCATCGACATTAAAGTCGGTCATGGTCTCGGTGCCTATATTGATGCTGTAGATATCGGCAGAGCCGAGCGCCTTTATCCTTGCCGCCTGCTCAATAGCGGCGTTTGCGTAAGTTTTGGATATATTGAGCTTTGTGGCAGCTGACTTTGTCGAAGAGGGGTTGCCGGGAACGCCGTCTGTAATAAAGACAACGATAGCTTTACGGGTGCCCGCCGCATACTCAGCCTTTGCCGAGGAGTTATTCAGTATCTCATAAGCCATTTCAAAGCCGTGGTTAGGTGCGGCGCAGACATACGAGGTGTTGCCTGCCATCTCTGAGATAGCGTAGTCGGCAGTGGCGTCGTTTGCAGAGTTGAATGCATTTTTATAGAAAGTTTTTTCTGCATCGGCATCAAGATTATTTTTAAGGATAAACTGACCCGTGCCGGAGGAATCGGTCTTATTCCAAACGCCGGTATATGCCCAGTCGGTGCCAGTGAGGTCGGGCTTTGCGTTTGAGGCGTCGTTACCGAACTCAACGAAAGCTATCCTGTGGTCGATATCGTACTTGCCGGAGTCAACTCTGAGGTCGGCGATAAATTCTCTTGCTGCCTTGGCGGTTGCGGTACGGCGCTGAACATTGGTCTTATCATAGTAAGCGCCGGTGTAGATATACTCGGTCGAGCTGGTGTACTGTGAGGGTCTGTCGTCAACAGCATTCAAGCCGTCAAGGTAATAGGTCTTACCGTTTGCCTCAAAATAGAGGTAGTAGTGAGTAATTGTTTCAAAAGAATAATACACGCCATGATAATTAGCCGCTGACGAATCCTTTTTATAGCAGTTGTAAATGTTCTTGCTTGAATCACCAAGGTCTCTATATGACGGTGCACTTGTTACATAGTGAGCCGCAATTCCTTCATTAGCCCATTCAGGGTTGTCATTACCTGTATATAAAATATATTGACCATTATCAGCTGCAAAGTATATGACGTAGCGTTTACTTAATCCGCTAGTTTTAGTATAGTGCAGAATCTGATAATAATTACCGTCTGTGTGCCTATACCATTTATTATCACCTGCCGCTGTGTTGTCATAACAAAGGTCACCGATATGAGAAATATATTCCTGTGTCTGATACGACCCACGCTGGATCAGATAATATGTATCACCCAACTTATAATAGGTCTCACGGTTGCCGGGTTGATAATTATCGTATGATAGCCTGTATGCCTTATCATAGTTGGCGCAGTCCTTTTCAGAACCCATTGAGGAAGAACGGTCAACGACAAGCACGACATCAAGGGGCACGCCCTTATCGCTGATAGCAGACTGAGTTGCGCCGGTGGCGTATGCCTGAAGGTCGATGGTATAGGTGCCGTCGGCAGACGCATATGCCTTCTTGCCGGTGAAGAGGTTGCTCTTGCCCTGTGAGCCCTCGGTCTGGATTATACGCCTATATATATAGAAATAGGTATAGGAGTCGCCGACATTCCTACCAAGCACCTTATTGCTGCTGCTCTCATTATTGGGATGGTAGCCTATCTTGTTACCTGAGTGATAGTCGCAGGAGCGGCTGTAAGTACCGTCCATATGGAAGGTGCCCGCCTGCTCGGTCTGACCGTAATAGACGGTGCCGGTGTGATCCTCGTTCCTTGTGGTGCTCTTATCAGCATCACGCTCTTTGACATTGTTCTCGGCGTAGTATCTGCTGTAGGAATCGAGGCCGTCGGAGATGGTGCCGTCGTTGCAGAACATATAATATTTGTTTGAGCCGTTATAATAGAGCTGGAAGGAGCCGTCACTGCTGCCCGTGGGGGCAAGATAAACATTTGCAAACTGCTCATTGCCGCCAAGGGTCATATAGACCAGACGGGAGCCGTAGTAAAGGAACGGAGCGTTTGCAAAGTAGCTGTCCTTAGAGGTAATACGCACGGCGTTGCCGTCGCCGGTCTTCTCTATAGACCAACGCATCGACTCAACATCGTCGTCATCGGGGTTATTGAGCACGAGCTTCTTATCGCCGTTGGTGAAGGTATAATTGGTTATCTTTTTACCTACCATACCCATCGAGTCGCCGGTAGCGCCCTGACCCGCATTCGCTCTGACGGTGTATTTCGGGAGCGGGTTGCCGGCGTAGCCGCCGTTGGCGTCAAGAGTGTAAAGCACATTATTGCCGTTCTCGACGGCGCTTGACTTAAAGACGATTATATACTCGTCCTCAACGCCTATCTCATCCCAATTATAAACCTTTGAATAATAGGAGGTAACGCCTTCATCGTCGGGAGCGACCTCGCCCATGAGAGCGTAGGGGTCAAGCTTCCAGATAACGTCGGTCGGGTAGGTGCATTTATTGGTTGCGGATTCGCCGTAATACTTATACGCTGCCGACTCGGTAAGGATATAGATCTCATTATTCAGCATGAACATACCCTCGTTCATGTAGAGGTGGTTGTTGAAGGTCCTGTAATCCGAGAGCAGATAAGCGTCGGTCTGATGGCCCGCTATTGTAACGGTGGTGTTGCCGTCCTTGGTCAGGTCGATGTCGGCGATATAGAGGTCGCAGGCATTCCTTCTGCCGTAGGAGGTGCCCATATATACCCTGCCCTTTGAGACGAGGGCGCACTGGATCTTGGTGATGGTGTTGGGAACAGCCAGCGTATGGGTGGGGTAACCCGCACAGTCGGCATTTGAGGAGGCGGAAGCGTCGCCCGTGATCGAGCCGGTCGCGAAAGCGTTCCACTCGGTCTGTGAGTTAGCACCCTGAAGAGCATAGCCGAATATCATGCTGTTGTAAACGGAGTTTGCAGGGGTATTATAACCGTCCGCAGTGTGATAGAAGTTACCGGTCCAAAGAATACCGTTATCAAAGGAGCAGAATGAGGTGTTGGCGCTGCTCAGCTCGGCAAGGTCAACAGTACCCTGAATATAGATGTCCTTGAGGGTACCCTCGGCAACATTCAGCTCCGACAGCGGAACATAGCTGATGGAGTTATTCTTATCGGCTATGTAGAGGTTGAAGTTGGAGGCCGCAATACCGCCGACGTGAGCCGTACAGGCGGATTTATCATTATTATAAAGATTGAACTGAGCGACAAACCTGCCGGTCTCGAGGCTAAGTGCATAAATAACGCTCGGTGAGCCGCCGCCGTTTTTATATGACGCGATCAGCACCCAATTCTTTGCCTTGTAGTAGGTCAGGCCCTGCGGGATCATGTTATCCGTTGAGCTGAGGCCGGGTATACAAAGATCGGGGGTGCCGTTTGAGCCGTCAAGCGGCGTGGCGCACTGATCGAGGAACTGACGGACAGCCCACTCGGCATTCTGCTGCTGAATGGCTGCCAGAGAGTCGCCCGCAGTGTGAGTCTGCGAATGACCGCCGCTGATGGAGCCGAGAGTCTCGGCAGCAAGAGCCTGAAGCCCGAGAGCGCCTATGCTCACAAGCGTGCAGAGCACAAGGACAAGGCTCAGAGCAGTCAAAAGTTTCTTTCTGAACATTTTCGTATCCTCCATGATATTGAAAAATTATATAAACCCTTTTGGGATAACCCTCGGGGAATTATGTTTAGATTTATCTGCCGAGCAGCATTCGCCGATATTCGGCGGCCTTGCGGCAGGCGTAATCGGGCAAGCCGTTGAATTCGCCTGACTCGGCCTTGGTGACGGCGGCGCAAACATCGCAAAGCATCCGCTTATCACAGCCTGAACATTGGGGCGGCAGGAATATCTCCCTGCTGCACCGCATTATCTCACGCCATGCTTCGCCGAAATCATCGAGAGGCACGCTCGGCTCGGTCATCATGCCGCACGGAGACATTTTACCGTCCCATGTGACCCAAAACGAAGCCGAACCCGCACGGCAGCTCAGCCGCTCGCCGCACTCAGGGTCGCATTCACGAACCGAACCCGGTTTAAGACCCTCGGCTCTCGCTTTAAGCTCACTCTCCCCCAATCTCCGCTTATGCCACTCGTATTGAGCCTTTGCGGCATCTTCGGGCGAAAGTCTGACGGCTTCGCCACACGAGCGAACGGGCGGGAACATATGGAAGGTGGCTTGAACCGGCAAGCCGTATCTGTCAGCAAAAGCTTGGATCGCCGCCGCGTCGCCGACATTATCGGGCGTGGCGGAATAATTGATGCGAACGCCTATCCCCGCCTCATGCAGACGGATTATCGACTCGGTGACGGTGCTGTAAGCGTCGGGATCGCCGCATAATCTGCCGTAGGTCTCAGGTGAAGCACCGTAAAGAGAGATATTGACCCGCTGCGGCGGATACTCTCGAAGCAAACGGAGCTTGTCCTCGTCGAGCAGCACGCCGTTGGTATTGACCGAGGTGAGCAGCCCGAGCGACTTGCAGGCGGTGTATATCTCGTCGAAATCACGTCGAAGCAACGGCTCGCCGCCCGTGAGCAGTAGCAACAGAGTGCCGTGCTCCTTGGCCTGCTTTGCAAGGGTGACCCACCAATCGGCGTTTTTCTCACCCATGAGGGCTTCACGATCGCGGCTGCGGCGGTGAATATAGCACATCCGACAGTCGAAATTGCACCTTGCGGTAAGCTCAAACGAGCCGGAGAGCGGTATGCCCTTTGCCTGCGCTTTCATAAAAAGCGTATTGACAAAAAGGTCGTAGTTAACTTCCATCAGAAAATTTTATACTCCTTCAGAGCATTTTCAAGAGCCGCAACAGCCGACTTATCGGGCGTGCAGCTCAGTTGAAGCACCGGCACTTCGGCAGCGAGCCTGATGAGCAGATCAACACAGCTCTTTTGCTCGCCCGGTGCGAAGAAATCGAGATAGATATTATTCATAATGCCGAGAACGGCTTCGGACCCGCCGAGCCGCCTGACGGTGCTACAATCGGCGCGGCTGAGAAGCACCACGGCGCCGAGAGGGTAAGTCTCATTTTTGCATATCCCGCTCGTGCCGCAGAAAGGCAGGCTGCCCGCGTTTATCTCATCGCCGTCAAAAGAAACGCCCGCTTTATCGCCGTTGATGATTCGCGAGCCGTTATGCTCCGCCCAGAGAGCCGCCTGAGTGCTCTTGCCGACCCCACATGGGGCGGAGAAGAGGATCGCCTTGCCGCCGTGCTCGATATATGAAGCGTGCAGCAGGAATGCGTCCTTTTGGAGCAGGAGCTGAGAGAGCGCCAGCGACGACCACATATAGCGGCCGTCCATCGCCACATCATAGTTGCGGCTGAGGATATAGGCGTCTGCCGACGAAGCGCCGAAAGCGTCATAAACGCACATTGCGCCGGGGTCTGTACCGAGATGAAAGAGCCGCGAGACCTTGCCGCCGTCAATGCTCACCGTGACATCGCCGCATTCGCCGAGCCTCTTGCCGCCGAAATCAGGCAAGTTCTCGCATTCACGGCAAAGCACATTGATATCCGCCTCGGGGAACTCGGCCTCAAACATCGGCCAGTAGCCCTCCTGCGGCGTAAACCAAGGAGCTTCGACGGTGATTTTTCGGTTGCAGATAATGTAGCTCTTTTTCATCACAAATACTAACACCAATACTAATATCTATACTTTTGATATTATATTATCATCTTCTTTATATGTCAAGGTCTGTAAAGAAAAAAATGCTGTTGAAATTTGATAAATTTTGATGTATATTCTACAAAAATATATAAAGCGGCCGCCGCCGTTGAGGCAGCAGCCGCATTTTTATCATAATCTATTCATCGCCTGACTGTTTACAATGAATCGCAGCACCCATTCGGCGTTACGCTGAAGCTCGCCGAGGGTAATGCCTTCAGGCTTATTATAATTTTTAAGCAATGTGCCGTCGGGCTTACGCTTGCCCACCCTTGCGCCGCCGGGCATAAGCACATTTACGCCCGCCCTGACGCGATAGGCCTGATCGCGCATTTGTGGGAATTCGGGCGACTTTGACGAGCGCATCCACCAGTCGGTCATGATATTGCCCTTGTATCCCCACTCGCGCCGCAGGATCATCTCGCAAAGCTCATAATTATAGTGCCCCCACACTCCGTTTATCTTGTTGTAGGAGGTCATTATGTTCTGCGGGTGAGCGTTCTTGACGCATATCTCAAAGCCCTTGAGATAGATTTCACGCAGCGCACGCTCGGAGAGGCGAGAATCGTTGTAGATCCTGTTGGTCTCTTGATTATTGCAGGCAAAGTGTTTGGGGCAGGCAGAGACACCGACGCTCTGAATCCCGCGAACAGCCGCGCTTGCCATGAATCCGGTAAGGAGCGGATCCTCGGAGTAGTATTCAAAATTCCTGCCGCAGAGCGGATTGCGGTGGATATTCATGCCGGGCGCAAGCAGCACATCGGAGCCGAGGCGCTTCATTTCTTCGCCTACGCGTGCATAAAGCCGCTCAACGAGTTCGGTATCCCACGAGCTTGCAAGCCCCGTGCCGATAGGCAGCAGCGAAGAACAGGCAGTAAGACGAATTCCCGACGGGCCGTCGGTCGTGATCGCGGCGGGCACGCCCTTGTCACGAAGCGAAGCAAGCACACCGCCGAAGGCGCCGGCATTGCCCTGAGCGCCGAGGGGGCTGTTCATTATGTAGTCTCCCCTGCTTATCGCCTCAAGCTCATCAAGGCTGAACTGGGCGACAAAATCGCTCATGGAAGCCTTGCCGCATTTGACGTCGGCGAGCTTTATTCCCCTATCGCCCGTCTGAGGAACGGCGGCGGGCAGATTATCGAGAATCGTCTGCTTAATTGACTCACGGGAAACAGGTGCGTCGACGTATTCAAAGCCGTTCGGGGTGGCTTTAATGCGCTTGAAAGGCTCGCGGGCAGGCGAACGGCGGGCAAGCTGCTCGACGTTGATGTCTTTATCGAGCGTATATTCACCGCAGCGTTCCGCTGACCTGACATCGGTGCCGAGATAGAATATATATTCACCCTTTTCGAGTAAATATGCAAATTCGTTTTCGTCATCATATGATGCAAACGAAGCTAGCGGCGCGCTGATTTTGACCTCCTGCGCCTCACCGGGAGCAAGATCACAGGTCTTTTTGAATCCGACAAGTACGCGTGCGGGCTTACCGAGCCGACCGCATGGAGCTTCGCAATAAAGCTGCAAAACCTCTCTGCCGCTGTGCGAGCCTGTGTTTGTGACCTTCGCCGTGACATTCACCGCCTCGCCGCCGCAGAAGAATTCGACATTATCAATTGTAAAATCGGTATAGCTGAGGCCGAAGCCGAACGGGTAAAGCACCCTGTTCTTGGCAAAGGTCTCAAACCACCTGTAGCCAACATAGATATCCTCGGTATAGAAATTATATTCCTTACCGCCGAAATCCTTGGCGCTCGGATAATCGTAATAATCACGCGCTATCGTGTCGGTCAGCTTGCCGCTCGGTGAAACTCTGCCCGAGAGCACGTCGGCCAGGGCGTTGCCGCTCTCCATGCCGCTCTGCCACACATAAAGCAGGGCAGATATCTTATCGCCGTATGCGTCCAGAGCCGCCATATCCATGATACTGCCGCAGTTCAGCAGGACAATGACTTTATCGAATTCGGCTGTCACCAAGTCAAGCAGAGCCGTCTCATCATCCGTCAGATAATAGCTGCCCTTTTCGAGTTTATTCTCTCTGTCCTCGCCTGCCGCTCTGCCGATAACAACTATTGCGGTGTCGGAATTTGCGGCAGCTTTTTTTGCCGTCGCGACGTCAATGCTCAGCTCGTCATAGCACATCGGCCAATGCCCCCAAAAGCCGTTATCGACAGGCTCAGCGGCGCAGCGGCGCTCATATTCATCGGCAAGCTCGGTGTTAACGGTGATATCGGGGTCGTTCCTCAGCGCCTGCATGAGGCTGATTTTATAAGGCGCATTCACATCGCCGCCGGAGCCGTAACCGACATAGAAATAATCATTCTGTACCCTGCCGAAAACCGACACCTTACGGCTTCTGTCGAGCGGCAGCACATTGCCGTTATTTTTAAGCATCACAACGCTTTCAGCGCCTATCCTACGGCAAAGCGCGATAAGCTCCGAGTCTGCGGTATAGCCGCTCTTTACGCCCGCGGAAGTACCCTGCACCGTTGACGACGTTACCTTATTGACTATTTTGCCGACGGCTTTCAGCGCCGCTTTTTTCAGCTTCATAACCATCCTCCGTTTCCGAATTCTTCTTACAATCCAAGTATAGCAGAATATGCCGCCGAGGTCAATAAAAAAGAGCCGCCGCATTAAAACGGCGACCCTGATTTTCACTTTGAGATCATGCCGAAGAGCTTATTGAAGAGCATGACGATAAATCTGAAAACGAACTGAGAATCAAAAAACATATTGTCGGTATGACAAAGTGTTGCATATTTATTCATATTTATCTGACTGCTATGCTGCCCTGACTGAAGTTTATATACCGGTTTTTCCCTTAAAAGAGTCAGCGTGGCTATGCCGAAGCCGGATATCATTTCTCCGTTTCTTATATTTCAAATTGCTTACGCTCGGCAGTGATCACACCATCCTTCACGTTCATGCGGCAGATGCGGGCGTTCCTGCGGTCGCCGCCGAGGCCGTCCTGCTCCACATTGCGAGCGTGATAGACGGCGTACCATTCTCCGCCGTATTTGATCATTGAATGATGACCCGTGCCCTCCTCCCACTCATTGCTCCTGAGCACGGGGGCGTAGTTATTGTCGTCGGGGTATTTCTCAAATTTGATCTTTGTAAGATCGGTCTCATCTGTCTTGGCTCTTGCGTAACCGATGAAATAATTCTCATTCTCGTAGCATGAGCCGCTGTACATCAGATAATGCCAATCGCCCTCTCTGAAATAGAAAGCACCCTCAATGGTGTGCCAATGGACGCCCTTTTTATAGCGGTCACGGCGGAATATCTCCTCGTCAATGGTCGGCACAACGAGCGTGACGGGCTTGCCCTCAGCGGTATACGGGTCAAGCAGCCTGTCAACGACGATATATGTGCCGGGGCGGGCGGTGTCAAACCTGTTGGTGGAGTAGAATATAAACAGACCGCTTTCGTTCTTGACAACATGAGAATCAATCGAGAACGGGTGCAGGAGCTGCCTCGCATTCTCAAACGGGCCGAGCGGAGAATCGGCGCATGAGACGAACATTGTCTGTCTGTGGCCGCCCTCGTCGGGAGTATCGCCGTAGAATTCAAATGAGCAATACATATAGAATTTGCCGTCAAGCTCGATAACGCTCGGCGCCCAAAAGTCGCTGACGTCGGGGTAAGTGAATACCCTGCCCTCAAATTTCCAGCCGCTGAACAGCTCATCGGACGAATAGGCATATACGCCGTCCGAGCCGGTGGTGTAGATATAGAATCTGCCGCCGCTTTCCATTATAAACGGGTCAGCCTGACCGATATAATTGTCTTTGTTTATCTCAAGAAGCTGCATTTCAAGCCTCCAATTCGTAGTCTATCGCAATGCTCGACTCCCTGACGGCGTGCATATGCTTCTTGACGACGGAGCAGTGATACGGGTCATTCTGATACTGCTCAAGAGCCTCGGCATTATCGAGAACGACCTCAAGGATCAAATCGTATGAGCGCTCGGAATGCAGTAAATCTATGCCGACCTCAATGCTGCGTATAAGCGGCACATTGCCCTTCATAGATAGCAAAATATCCCTCGCTTTTTCGCATTCCTCTCTGCTCGGATCCTTTAATTTGAAACAAACTATATGCTTTATCATAAAAAACCTCCGAATACGCTACTATATCATATTAATGATATCATCAGCCGATTTCAATGTCAATATATAAATTTGCGTTTTTACATAATATATCCTATATATCTTGTATATTTTATTCTGCCGCACCTTGACTTGCACAATATGCGGTGATATAATAATATAGATAAAATATAAGAGGCTGAGCCTCGGAAAGGACTTAAAGCATGAAACATATCAGAGGTCCGCAAAGCTACGGTTACGGATATCACGCTATCACCACTATGGACGATAAAGAGCATCACAGCATGATGGATTTCGGCATCCTCAAGATGAAGGACGGGGACGTTTTCACCGAGGATCTGCCGCTCGAGAGAGCCTATCTGCTGATAAACGGCAAAATGACCTTTGAGTGGGAGGGCAACAGCGTCAGCGTTGACAGACCCAACTGCTTCGATTACTGCCCCTGGGTTCTCCATGTACCCAAGGATGTCAAGGTCGAATTCAAGGCTCACGGCGATGTCGAGATAGCCGTGCAGAGGACGGTCAACGAGACCGTATTCGCCTCAAAGCTCTACACCCCCGAGGAGTGCGCGAGCGAAAACAGGGGCGAGGGCACAATGCGTGAAGCCTCCACGAGGATAGTCCGCACGGTATTTGACTACTCAAACGCTCCGTATTCAAATATGGTGCTCGGCGAGGTCATCGGCTTCCCCGGCAAATGGTCGAGCTACCCGCCTCACTGGCATCCGCAGCCCGAGATATATTTCTACCGCTTCCTGCCCGAGAACGGCTACGGCTTCGCCGAGCTGTCGGAGGACGTGGTCAAGACTCACCACAATTCGACCGTCTTTATCACCGAGAAAGAGACTCATCCGCAGACCACGGCGCCCGGCTATGCAATGTGGTATCTCTGGGTCATCAGGCACATTGACGGCGATCCTTATATAACCCCCACCTTTGTTCCCGAGCATCTTTGGGTGACGGATCCCGATAAAGAGAAGGATATCTGGCCGCCTAAAAAGTAATAAGGAGAGAGAATATGAAGCTCACAATGTCGCAGGCTCTTGTCAAATTTCTTGACAATCAGTATATCAGCTTCGACGGCACAGAGACCAAGTTTGTCGACGGTATATTCGGCATCTTCGGCCACGGCTGCGTCGTCGGCATCGGTCAGGCTCTCGAGCAGGGCGGCCACAACCTCAAATTCTATCAGGGTCACAATGAGCAGGGCATGGCGCACGCCGCGATCGCTTTCGCAAAGCAGAATAAGCGCCGCCGCATCATCGCCTGCACCTCCTCCATCGGCCCCGGCGCACTCAACATGGTCACAGCCGCAGGCACGGCAACCGCAAACCGCATTCCCCTGCTGCTGCTCCCCGGCGACACCTTTGCCTGCCGTCAGCCCGACCCCGTGCTCCAGCAGATAGAGCAGCCGACCGATTACACCGTCACCGCAAACGACGCTTTCAAGGCGGTCTGCAAATATTGGGACAGAGTGTCAAGACCCGAGCAGCTCATGACCGCCTGCCTCAACGCAATGAGAGTTCTGACCGACCCGGCTCAGACCGGTGCGGTCTGTCTCGCAATGCCACAGGATGTTGAGGGCGAGGCATATGATTACCCGGATTATTTCCTCAAAAAGAGAGTTTGGTATATCGACCGCAGGTCGCCCGTGCAGCGTGAGATCGAGGCTGCCGTCAGCGCAATTATGCGCAGCGAGAAACCCCTACTTATAGTCGGCGGCGGCGTTACCTACTCCGAGGCTTGGGAGACCGCTCAGTTCTTCGCCGAGAAATTCAATATCCCCATTACCGAAACTCAGGCGGGTAAGGGCAATATCCGCTGGGATCATCCGCTCAACATGGGCGGCATCGGCGTAACGGGCGGCCCCGCAGCGAATACTCTCGCAAAGCAGGCTGACCTTATAATCGCCGTCGGCACCCGTCTGACGGATTTCACCACCGCATCAAAATGGGGCTTCCAGAATCCCGACGTCAGAATGCTCTCGATAAACGTCTGCAATTTTGACGCATTCAAGATGGACGCCACCGCAGTTATCGCCGACGCGAAATCCGCAATGCTTGATATCATGGGCGCCCTTGCAATGAGGGAATATCGCTCGAACTGGAGCGATGAGGAGCTTGCCGAGGTCAAGGAAGCCTACACCGCCGAGGTTGACCGCTGCTACAGCGTATATCTCAAGGAGGGGCTTTCTCAAACCCGCGCTCTCGGCGAGATAAACAAGCTCATTGACAAGAATTCCGTGGTCGTTGCCTCCGCAGGCAGCCTGCCCGGCTGTATGCAGAGACTTTGGCGCTCGTCCGTGCCGGGCTCATACCACATGGAATACGGCTTCTCCTGCATGGGCTATGAGATCTGCGGCGCACTCGGCGCAAAGATAGCCGAGCCGCAGCGCGACGTTTACGCCATGGTCGGCGACGGCAGCTTCCTGATGCTCCACAGCGAGCTTTACACCGCCGTTATGGAGGGTTTAAAGGTCAACATAATGCTCTTTGACAACTCCGGTTGGGGCTGCATAGAGAATCTTCAGAATAACCAGGGCACCGAGACCTTCGGCACAAGGTTCCAGGCCCGCAATCCCCTCTCGGGTATGCTCGACGGCGCGATAGTGCCCATTGACTTTGCAAAGATAGCCGAGGGCTACGGCTGCAAGTCATACACCGTGACCAATGTTGCCGAGCTGCGTGACGCTCTCAAGGATTCCAAGAAGCAAAAGGTTCCCTGCCTCTTTGACATCAAGGTCGTCCACGGCAGCATGAGCGACGGCTACGACGCATGGTGGCGCGTGGGCGTCGCCGAAGTCTCCGAAAGCGAGACGGTTCAGGCGGCATACGAAGCAATGCGTGAAAACATAGAAAAGGCAAGACTCTATTAATACAGCGGAGGAATAAATATGCTTAACAAAGAAAAAGTCAACCTCGCCATAGCTCCCATAGCTTGGACGAACGACGACCTGCCCGATCTCGGCGCAGAGAACACCTTTGAGCAGTGCGTGAGCGAAATGGCTCTGAGCGGCTTCAAGGGCAGCGAGATAGGCAACAAATACCCCAAGGATGTCGAGACTCTTAAGCACAAGCTCGAGGTCAGAGGGCTGCGTATATGCAACGCATGGTTCTCCTCACTCCTGCTCTCCGAGGGCTACGACGCAACTATCGAAGCCTTTATCAAGCACAGAGATTTCCTGCACGCTCTCGGCGCAAAGGTAATCGGCGCCTCCGAGCAGGGCAACTCCATCCAGGGCAAGAGTGTCAGCATCTTCGGCGAGAAGCCCGTTTACACCGACGAGCAGTGGGCTCTCATAGCAAAGGGCTTCAATGAGATGGGCAGACTTGCCAAAGAGAAAGGAATGTACTTCACCGTGCATCATCATATGGGCACGGGTGTTCAGACCGAGGCAGAGATCGACAAGCTCATGGAGATAACCGACCCCGACCTTGTTTATCTGCTTTATGATACCGGCCATCTTGCATTCTCCGGCGAGGACGCGATCGGCGTGCTCAAGAAGTATGTCAACAGAGTTAAGCACGTCCACCTCAAGAGCATCCGCCGTGATGTTATCAATGAGGGCAAAGAAAAGGGTTGGAGCTTCCTCGACTGCGTCAGAGCGGGTGCCTTCACCGTGCCCGGCGACGGCGACTTCGACTTCACCCCCGTATTCGATATCCTTGCCGACGCCGATTACGAGGGCTGGGTAGTCGTTGAGGCGGAACAGGATCCCGCAAACGCAAATCCCTATGAGTACGCCTGCCTCGCAAGAAAGTATATCAGCGAAAAGACCGGACTTTAATATCATTAAAAATCTGACCGTCGGGGCAACTCGGCGGTCATTTCGGAGATAGCGAATGAAAAGAATTATAAGTATTATCCTGGCGGTCTGCCTGCTCATATGTATGGCCGTTCCCGCCTTTGCGGATAACAAAAAAGAGCTGAATTTCAGCGTTCTCAGCGATATCCACTATTTCCCCAAGGAATATATAGGCAACCTCAACGGCTTTAACTACCGCCGCACTCTTGACAACGACCTGAAGCTCGAGCAATACGCCGACGAGATACTTGACGAGGCTATCCGTGAGATCCTCGCCAAAGGCTCAAAGGTGGTGCTCATCTCCGGCGACAACGCCATGGGCTGCGAATATCTGAGTCATGAGATGCTCACGGCAAGGCTACGCAAGCTGACGGACGCCGGCGTTAAGGTCTACACCGTCCCCGGCAACCACGATATCTCGAGACCCGACAAGATATCCAAACGCTTTGTTGCCGACGACCCGACCAAGACCGTTGTTAAGGCTGGTACGACCTATGTTGACGACCGTATAGTTGAGGTCAGGGGCACGACAAAGAGCGAATTTGCCGAGCTTTATAAGAATTTCGGATACGGCGACGATGATAGCATAATCGCAAGAGACCCCGGCGGCTCGCTCTCCTACTCCGCCGATTTAGGCAGCGGCTACCGTCTCATAGCGGTCGACGCCAATGAATACAGCGGCGAACTCTGCACAGGCAAGAAATATCTTGAGGGCGACCTGCTCGACTGGGTCAACTCTCAGATAAAGGATTGCACCGCCGCGGGCGACATTCCGCTGCTGATGATGCACTATGACCTTATCGAGAAATACGATATGCAGTCCACCATCATGGGCGGCAACTTCCTTGACGGCGGCGAAAAACTCGCCGAGAGCTTTGCCGACCTCGGAGTGCGCTATATCTTCACCGGTCACTCACACGCAAACGACATTTCGTCGCTCACCACCAAGGCGGGCAACACGGTCTATGAAGTCTGCACCGGCTCGCTCGTGCTCCACGGCTCACCGATAAGGCACGCGAAGCTGAGCGGCGAGGATTGCAGCATCCGCACCGTATTCCCCCGCTCTATCGAGGGCATTGACGATTATCAGGCATTCTGCCGCAGCTACTATTACGACGGCGGAGTACGCACGATAATGAGGAACAGAGCCATTTTTGACGCAACGGAGGCTGTTGCGGGCGCACTGAGCACCAACGAAAAGAGCTACGCAAAGATCTATGATTTCTTCCTTGCGCTGATGACAAGGGTAATTGACACCTTGCTTGCAACCGAGCTGGACTGCGGCATAACGGTCGAAAAGATGCTGACCGAGATGTACCGTGAGCATTACGCAGGCGACGAGACCATCACACCGGAAATGAGCTCGGCTACCGACACTCTGGTGAACGGCAGCAAGTTTGAGATCGCGCTCGACATCGTATTCTCCTCAATCAGCGTTGTTTCAGGGCTTGAGAAGATATTGAAGCTCAATCCATTGCACGTTTCACTGCTTGACAAGGCGCTCGAAAAAGCCCTTGCGTTCATCCCCGCAAAGATACTCGGTATAGTCATCGGCGAATTCTGCCGAGGCATTTTCATCGACACATACCCCGCGGATAACAACGTCGACATCATCGGCGGCAAGGCCTTCCTCCCGGACGGCACGCCCTGCGCCAACCTTGCGGAGAGCACATCGACTAAATTCAAGCATTATATCAAAGCGCTTTTCTAAGCGAAAAAAATCACCGTGAAGTCCACGAAGCCTCACGGTGATATTTTTTATCCGATTTTATCTCTCGCCCTTATCGTAGGGAATACCCTCAGCCTTGGGGGCGCGGGATTTCTTTGACGTGAACGCCAGCACAATCAGCGTCATGACATAGGGCAGCATATTATAAACATAGTTGCTCACTCCGAGCTGAGCGAGCATATACACGCCGTCGCCGTTGATGTCGAGCGTGCCCGCCGAAGCGGCAACACACTTGAACAGGCCGAAGATAAAGCCGACGATTGCGATATTCAGCGGCTTCCAGTTGCCGAATATCATAACTGCGAGAGCGAGGAAGCCGAAGCCCGCAACACTGCCGTTCGCAGTGCCGTTTGAGGTCGTCAGGGCATATATAAAGCCGCCGAGACCCGCAAGAGCACCCGATATCGTCGTGCCCGCATAGCGCATCCTGTGGACGCTTATGCCGACGGAATCGGCAGCCTGTGGATGCTCACCGCAGGCGCGCAGCCGAAGCCCGAACTTGGTCTTATAAAGGATTATCGACAAGACAATATAAAGCGCAATGCCGATATAGGTCGTCAAATATACCTTGTTGAGCAGCACCTCGCCGATAACGCCGATATCCTGCTTGCGCTCAAAGCCGAAATCGGTCTTGAAGAGCATGAACCATGACGGTGCGTCATATTTGAGATTCAGCGAGCTTTGTCGGAAAAGAATGTTTACGAGGAAAAGCACTATGGCAGGCGCGAGGAGGTTCAGTGCCGTGCCGCCGATAGTCTGATCGGCTTTCATTTTAATTGCGGAGAAACTGAGCAGGAGCGAGAATACAGCGCCCGCCGCAGCCGTAACAAGCATCGCAAGCAGCAGCAAGAGCTGGGCTTTTTCCTGCTCAAATCCGCCCTCCTGCATTGCTCTGATAAACCAAGCGCCCGCAAAAGCACCGATTATCATTATACCCTCAAGGGCAAGGTTGATTATACCGCTTCTCTCGGCAAAAACGCCCGCAAGAGCCACGAGGATGAGCGGAACGGTGTATATCAAAGTTTGCTGAAGCAAAAATGTCATTGTTTCTCACCCTCCCCCGCTTTTACTTCTTTAACATCATTTGCGCTGCTTTTATCGGCGCGTTTTTTCTTTTTATCGAGCAAGCCTTTGAAGAAGAGCGAAAATGCGCTGAGGTAAACGATCACGGCGACGATAATGCTTGCCATGTATTCGTTATACGGTGTGAAAGCGCTCAGCTGGTTGCCCGATATTGTCAGATAAGCCATAAAGAGACCCGCAAACACCGTGCCTATCGGGTTGCATATCGCAAGCAGCGCAACGGGGATACCGTTGAAGCCTTCATTCGGCAGAGTCATTGAAGTATTCCAGAAGAATTCAATATCACCCTGCAAATAATAGAGGGCGGCGCCTATGCCCGAGAGTGCGCCCGCTATCGCCATGGAGAGGACGATATTGCGCTTCTCATTCATGCCCGCATATTTGGCGGCGAATTTGTTGCTGCCGCAGGCTTTCAGCTCATAGCCGAAGGTGGTTTTGTTAATCATTATGTAGATAAATATTGCGATGACGATGGCGATGACAATGCCGACATTGGCGTTGCTGCCGCCGAGGAGCTTGTCGAGCCCCATCTTTGGGCTTGCCACGCCGTTGGAGTTGAGCTTGAGCGTATAGCCCACCTTGCCGTAATCGGTCATATTTCTGAACTTGCTGTTGTCAAAGATTATGGTAACAAGGTTTGCGGCAACCCAGTTAGTCATTATCGAGGTTATGACCTCGTTGACGTTGAGAAAAGCCTTGAAAAATCCTGGAATGCAACCCCAAAGAGCGCCCGCAACAGCCGCCGTGAGGAAAGCGAGTATCCACACAAGCCCCGCGGGTATCTTTGATGTATCGAGCGACAGCGCAACGACTATGGCGCTCATCGTGCCCATAAGATACTGACCGGGCGCGCCGATATTAAACAGACCCGTTTTATATGCCAGCGCAACAGAGAGACCCGTCATTATAAGCGGAGTTGCTCTGAAAAGCATATCGCCGAAGAGCCTTGAATTGAAGCCAAAGGTAAGAACGCCGCCCGCATCAAGGTCTCTGCCGGTGTTGAAGATGCCCGCAAGCACTATCCTGAAGCCCTCCCACGCCGTGGTGGGGCTCATCGTATCAGAATTGAACAGTGAAACTATAAACAGCAACACGCCGCCGAAAATAATACCGATAAGAATTGATATCAGCGAAGAGGCCACGGTCTTGAGGCTGTCCGCCCGACGGGAGTCAAGCCGTCTGCTCTCTTTGGCTTTTTTATTCATCTGCGCTCACCTGCCCCTCGTTATTTTTCTTGGCGCCAGCCATATAGAGACCCAGCTCATCAACGGTCGTCGTCTTGGGGTCAAGCTCGCCGACTATCTCACCCTCGTACATAACAAGGATTCTGTCGGAAAGATTCATGACCTCATCAAGCTCAAGCGAAACGATAAGCACCGCCTTGCCGAGATCACGCTGACGGACTATCTGTGAATGAATATACTCTATAGCGCCGACATCAAGACCTCTGGTGGGCTGAACCGCCACAAGCAGGTCGGCGTTCCTGTCTATCTCACGGGCAATTATAGCCTTTTGCTGATTGCCGCCCGACATACTGCGTACTTTTGTATCCGCACCCTGACCGCTCCTGACATCGAAGCGCTCTATCAGCTCGTCCGCATATTCACGCACGGCCTCACGCCGGATAAAGCCGAGCTTCTGAAATCTCGGCTCATAGTATCTCTGAAGCACAAGATTCTCTTGCAGTGAAAAGTCGAGAATAAGGCCGTATTTGTGCCTGTCCTCAGGGATATGGCTCATGCCCGCATTGCCGCGCTTCCTGACGCTGAGCTTTGTGATATCTCTGCCGCCGAGAGTTATTTTGCCGCCGCTCGGCTTCTCAAGCCCCGTCAGCGCATTTATCAGCTCGGTCTGACCGTTGCCGTCGATACCCGCGACGCAGACTATCTCGCCGCGTCTGACCTCAAACGAAACATCCTTGACGGCGTTGTTCTTATGGCGCTTTGAAGGCACGGTGAGCCCCTCGATCTTTAAGAATGCGTCGGTGGGCTCGGCGTCTTTTTTATCAACTTTAAGCTGGACGGGTCTGCCGACCATCATGTTTGAAAGCTCGTTTACATCGGTGTCGGCGATATTGACCGTGCCGATGCACTTGCCCTTACGCAGGACGGTACATCTGTCGGCGACCTGCATTATCTCATTGAGCTTGTGGGTGATGAAAAGTATCGACTTGCCCTCAGCCGCAAGGTTTTTCATTATCTGCATCAGCTCCGATATTTCCTGCGGGGTGAGCACGGCGGTGGGCTCGTCAAAGATAAGTATCTCATTATCGCGATAGAGCATTTTAAGTATCTCGGTGCGCTGCTGCATGCCGACGGTGATATCCTCAACCTTTGCGGAGGGGTCGACGGCGAGGCCGTATTTCTCGGAGAGGGCGAGCACCTTTTTGAGCGCCGCCTTTTTGGTGAGGAAGCCCGCCTTATTCGGCTCAACGCCGAGGATTATGTTATCGAGCACCGTAAAAACATCGACGAGCTTGAAATGCTGATGCACCATGCCGATGCCGAGAGCCGTAGCGTCGTTCGGGTCCTTTATCTCGACGGTTTTGCCGTTTTTGCGTATCTCGCCTTTCTCAGGCTGATACAGGCCGAAGAGCACGCTCATCAGCGTCGACTTACCCGCACCGTTCTCACCGAGCAGAGCGTGTATCTCGCCCTTGCGGAGCTTCAGCGTAACATTGTCGTTTGCGATTATTCCGGGAAATTCCTTGGTTATGCCGAGCATTTCGATAATATAATCCTGCTCCATACGCAATATCATTCCTTTTCAGAGAAATTCGCTGTTTATATTTTATATTATATAATATATCGAGCTTCTTTGCAAGTAAAAGCTGATTTTTGACATAAAAATGGCTGCCGCCTTTCGGCAGCAGCCCGTGAATTGAGCTTACGCTATGAAATTAACGGTGACGTTCTCGAATTCGACCTTGTTTGCAAGGAAGTCGGTGTAGTCATCCTTAACGGTGAGGCCGCCGCCGGTCTTCATTGAATCAAAGATCTTCTGATATTCGTCCTTGGTGAACTTGTTGAATCTTGAGGTCTCGAACGGGAGGCCGACTGCGTCATCATCAACACCGAGGTTGGAGGAAACGCCGCCGACGGTATCCCACTTGCCGTCAAAGTATGCGCCGAGGATCTTCTGAGTAGCAGCTGCAAGGCCCTTCATTGCGGAGGTGATGACGGTGGTGGATTCCTCAGCCTGGTCAACGTCAACGCCGATCGAGAAAGCGTTCTCGGCAGCAGCCGCTGCGAATACGGAGTTGCACATTGAGCCGCCGCAAGCGAAGACGCACTCGGTACCGGCTGAATACCAGCCGCTTACCATGGTCTGAAGCTCTGCGGATGCAGAGTAGTTGGTGCCGTAAAGATAGCTGTAGTTAACTTCGCACTTAACATTTGCAGCCTTAGCAGCGTCCTGGATGCCCTGGACGAAGCCGTAGCCGTATCTGTTAACAGCGGGGTTGGTGCCTGCGCCGCCGCCGGTGAAGCCGAGCTTGGTATTGCCTTCAACGACTGCTGCGTAACCTGCAAGATAGCCGCACTGCTCCTCTTTGAAAGCAACAGCTGCGATATTCTTAAGGTCGTTGCCTGCGGCATCCTGAAGCGGATAACCGTCGATGAATACAAACTTAACGTCGGGATACTCGGCAGCAACTCTCTTGAGAGCAGCTTCCTGAAGGAAACCGGGGGTAACTATGATCTCTGCGCCGCCGGTGATAGCAGCGACAAAGGCATTGTAGCGATCCTCGTCGTTAGCGTTGCTGTCATTTGCGGGCTGATAATACTTATAGGATTTGCTGTTCTGGCTTGCATAGAGCTTGACGCCGTTCCAAGTGCCCTGGTTAAAGGACTTGTCCTTGAGCTGGCCGACGTCGGTAACCATTGCGATGACATATTTGCCGTCGGTTGAATTCATCGTATCGGGGATATCGTCAACATTGACGGTATCGGTCTTTGAAGGCTGATCAGATGAATCGGTGGGATCGTTGTTGTCTTTCTTTCCGCAGGCGGTAAGAGCCACGCAGCCTGCGAGCATTGCGAGAACCATGAAAATTGCCAGGACTTTTTTCATAAGTAGACCTCCAACATATTTTTGCTTATCCAAGCAAGCTGATTGTAGCACATTTTAAACAAAAAATCAATATTCCAATACAAAAGACTTGAAAAAAATCATAATTATTGCTATTCTATAATCAAATAAAGGGCACGGAGGACGTCAAATGGAGAATTCGGTAATAATCGGAATAGCCGGTGGCAGCGGCAGCGGAAAGACGACAATCACGAAGCGGATAACCGAGCGATTCCCGAATGAAGTGAGCGTTATCTATCACGATGACTATTATAAAGCTCACGACGACATGCCGTTTGAGCAGCGAAAGCTGCTGAATTACGACCACCCCGAATCCTTTGAGACCTCGCTGTTGACGGAGCATTTGCGAATACTCAAAAACGGCGGAGAAATCGACTGCCCGACCTATGATTATTCGCAGCACAACCGTATGCACGGCGTGACACACCGCATAAACCGAACAAGGTCATAATAGTCGAGGGAATCCTGATCCTCAATGAGGAGGAGCTGCGAGACCTCTTTGATATCAAAATATTTGTCGATACCGACGCCGACATGCGGATCCTGCGCCGACTGCGCCGCGACGTTAAAGAGAGAGGCAGGAGCGTTGACTCGGTCATAGAGCAATATCTCGCCACCGTCAAGCCCATGCACGACCGCTTCGTTGAGCCGAGCAAGCGTTACGCCGACGTGATAATCCCCGAAGGGGGCAAAAATGAAGTGGCGCTCAATATGCTGCTCACACAAGTCGAAAACTGCATAGCCGATAAATAAGCGAAAGCCGCTGCTGTTAAAAGCAACGGCTTTTATCTTTTATTCTTCCGTTACGCCCTCAAGAAAATCGGTCTCCTTAACGAAGCCGTCTTTGTCAATGCGGAAGGTTTTGACCTCCTGCCTGCCGAAATCGGCGTAGAAGCCGGCGTTTGCGGCGTCACAGACTATCGCGGCCTTGACGGGCTTGCCCGCAGTCTCGCAAAGGCGGATTATGACGTCGCCCGAGCCGTCCTCACAGAATTTGAGAGCGGAGAGCGAAATATTGGGCTTATTTACGCTTATGAAGCTTTTCTTACGGGGCAGAGCGCCCTTGTGATAGCCCACGGGCACGGCGACGAGCTTCTGATTGAGCTTGTCGGCCTCTTGCTGCACTTCGCTCGCCTCGGCAGCGCCCTTGTGCGGGTATATGGCATACTCAAATCTCTGAAGCCCCTCGTCAGTGTAGCTGAAATCGGCGGCGGGTCTGTTTGAGTAGTGATCGGCAAAGATGCAGTTACGCAGCATAGTCAGGCGCAGAGTGCCGTCCGGGCAGTCGTAGCTGTATTTTGCGTCGCTGATGAGCGAAACGCCGTATCCTTCGGCTGTGACGTCGCCCCAAGTGAGCGCAGGCTCCTCCTCGCCGTTGCACGGGCGTTTGATGAACCCTGCGGGTATCTCGTAAGTGGATATCGGGTCGCTGCCGGCAACGGTCACCGGCATCTTAAGGATAGTCAGAGGCTCCTGCCAAAGAATGCGGCACTTGACTCTGATGACCTTGCTGCCGGCTGCGAGGATGAAATCCTGAGTGAGATATGAGCCATTATAAACGTGCTTCACTCTGACAACGGCTCTTGCTGCGCCGCACTCGACAAGCTCAATGCTTGCAAGCTCGGGCTTCGCTATCTCGTCATGGAATCTGAATATCATATGCGCCCAAGTATCGGGCTTGGTGTTGTCAAATATTGCGGGAACGCAGAATTCGCCGCCGACATATTCGTGACCGTCTTCCTTTGAAACAAGGCTGCTGATGCCGCCGTTTTTGTCGTCAAACGTCACTCTGAGGTATTCATTCTCGATAGTCAGGACGTCCGCGGCAACAGGACTTTGAAGCTCGGGAGCTTCCACAAATTCGGAATCCTCATGCCACAGCCAATAAACGGCATAGCCGAGGGCGGGCACTTTTGCGATAAACTCGGTGTCAAGATGCGAGTCGTTCGACCTTGAGGAACGGACATTCTGAAAAAGTGCGTCGTTGCCGTCGCTGTCAACTACTCTCTTTGAGGGGTGATATGTCCTGACAGGCGATTCAACGTCGTGTGCGAGCGGGTTAAAGACAACTATGGGTCTGGGGAATCTGAGATTGCGACAGTGGTGGCGCTCGTGGCAGGTCACGCTGTCCGAAACACCGTCAAGCCATGTATCAATGTTGAGCGAGAGCTTTAGCAGAGCCTTGTTCTCCTCTTTAGCGGCAACGGTCATTGCGCCGCCCATGGAGTCCCTGACATCATCATAGGCTTCCATTATCGAGCAGCCGCAGAGGATATCATGGAACTGATTGAAGCAAACATCTCTCCACGCCTCGGCGAATTTCTCCGTAGCGGCGGGCAGATCTGTGGTAAGCGCGGCAATGGTGTTCCATTTCTCGGCGCTCCTGAGCCAGAATTCGGCTCTGCGGTTGAGCTGCTTAACCATTGAAGTGGCGGAGTAGCAGCCGCTCGCGTGGTGCTGCAATTCGTCGCTCCATACGGGCAGGTCGAGCCTGTCGGCACACATCTCCTCAAAATATCTGTCGGGCGATGAGAACTTCAGCTCGTCATAGCCCTCATTTTTGAGCTTGAGCAGGTAATCAAGGTCGCCCTTGGTCGGGCCGCCGCCGTGATTGCCGACTCCGCAGAATATCATCATGCCGTGGCCGTCGTTCTCGGCTCTCTTGCGGGCATTTGTAACCTCTCTGTCAAGCGACTTCGTGCCGCTCGCACCGTAGGAATCGGAAATCCTGAATGTGAGCACCCTCGAGCCGTCGGCGCTGTCCCACCAGAAAAGGCCCTCCGGTATATCGGGATTCTCATGTCTGCCGGGCCTCATCATTACATAGCAGCGCATTCCGCCTTTATTAAGTAACTGCGGAAGCATGGCGTTGTGGCCGAAGGAGTCGACATTGTAGCCGACCTCGCAGATCTTGCCGAACTTCTCATAGTAATAAAGCTGGCTGTAGAGCGCCTGACGGGCGAAGCCCTCGGTGCCGGGCATATTGCAGTCCGGCTGAACCCACCAGCCGTTGACGGGCACCCATCTGCCCTTTTTGACGAGCTTGGTTATCTCGACAAAAAGCTCGGGGTCGATCTCCTCGACCCATTTATAATAGGAAGCGGAGGAGCAGGTGAAAATAAAGCCGTCGTATTCATTGAGCCTGTCGACTGCGCTGCGGAAGGTTTGGAGCACTTCGCCGCAGCCCTCCTGCCAGCGCCAGAGCCATATCGGGTCAAGGTGAGCGTTGCCGATAATATGTATGCTGTTATTCATATCAAATCCTCCAATTATTCAAAGAAGCCGAAGAATCTGCCGATCCAATAGGCAAAGGTATATATGTAGCAGCTCTCAACGCAGCTGCTGCCGCCGGAATCCTCGTTTTGATACTGGAGAGGATTGCGGTCATATTTTGAGATAAAAGTCTCGTCCGGCTCAAGCAGCACGGAGGATTCGAGCGAGCCCATACGGAGCTTCTTAACGGGCACGTCGTGCCTGCCCTGACAGCTTACGCCCGCGGCAAGACGGCTGATATTCGTCCTGTAGAACCACGAAGCCATGCGCTCAAGATCGACCTCTTCATCGGGGCACGAGAGCATAAACGGGATATCGTAGCCGGGGTTGTGCTCCCTCTCGAGCGAGGTGCGCCACGACTTGAAGCCCGCACGGTATTTTGCAAGCAAGGTCTCGTCCTTCTCAAGCAGGCAAAGACCGGTGAACGCGCAGACGGCAAGCATATGATCGCCGTACATTATCTCCTCGGGGAAATCAAAGCCCATGGAGAGGCTCATCTGATAGAGTCTGTCGAAGTGCTTCTCTGATATATCCGCATAGCCGAGATCGTTTATAAGATGCTCATAGCTCCTGCGCCACTCGCCCTGCTCACCCGTTATCCTCATGGTAACGAGGTGATACATGAGCACCTCGGCGGCGTTGAGCGGAGCGTCGCACCAACCGAAGTCGGTGTCAAAATATCTTGTGCTCCATTTAGCCCAAGTTGTCGGCTGACCGGAGAAGTCAAGGAATTCATAGTTGCTGTCGATTATGTGCTTCATAAGCGCCTTGGCGGATATTTTGATAAGCTCGTCAAGCTCGGGATCATCGCAGGCAAGGAATTCGTGAGCGACAAGCATCTGAGCGAAGTGATGGGTCACCTCGTCGCTGCTGGTATCGGCTTTATAAACAAGACCGTCAGTCGTGTAGCCGAGGTCGGTATAGAGCTTTGCGAGCCTCTCGGGCACCTTTGTGCCCGCATATATCTCGGTGCCAACGCAGCCTCTTTTGAGCGCCTCTGTGGTCTCGATACAGACGGACTTACCGCCGCCGATGCGGAAGAATATGCCGTCGTCGGGCACAGGCTCGTCGGGACAGAGATAAGTCCTTGCCGCAAAGCCGTCACCCCTACAGGGAATATGGAGCAGCAGCAGGCAGGCCTCAACGGCACGGGTCGCCACTCTCTTGGCTTCAAGCGTCTCGGGGTCGTCAGCGCCCTTTTCACGCTTGAGGGTCGCATATTTGAACACCTCACCCATTGCAAAGCCCGCGGTGAAGCTGCCGTCGTTATCGGAATGTGAATAATGGTGCATTGAGTCGAGGTCGCCGGGTATCCTCAGCCCTCTCTGGCTGACCATTCCCCTGCGATCAACGTATTTAAGAGTCTCAGCGAGCAGCATATTGCACTTATCGAGCGTTGAGAGAGGCTTCATCTCGATATAGGCTGCGCCCTTGTCGGTGAGCACCCAAATGCCGTTGCCCTCGGGCAACAGCGCGCGGACATTATTATCGGGCAGGTCTCTCGGAGCGCTGAAATACATAACTCTGTCGCACTCGCGTTCGGAATCCTTATCGTATCTCGTCAGACCCGTCGAAGCGCCGAACCAAACGGCATCGGGAGTCTCGGCGCAGCAGATGTAATCGCTCTTCTTTGACGGCAAAGGATACGGGAAGCCCTCAAGATCCGGCTTCACGCACTCGGCCTTAAAAAGCGCCGATGGAACACGGGGGTCGCGGGGCTCATAGAAAGTGCGGAAGCGGTTAAGATGGTCTTTTAATTTGAATTTATTTCTCATTGCACACCTCGGATAAATAAATATATAATTATAATAACAGAAGAACGTGGCATATGCAACCAAAATTTATTTAAAATATCCATAAACTCATTTACAAGCGGCAAGTTAAATGGTATACTAAGGCTGCAATAAATCAGAGAGATGCAAGGTAACACGATGCTTGAATTCAAACCGATAACACCGAACGATACAGGCGAACTTAAAAAATATTTCTGCGCCCGACCGCCGCATTTTTGCGACAGGACCCCCGGCGTTACCGTGATGTGGCGGCAGATATACTCAAATCATTACTGTATTTTTAACGACACGCTCATTATCCGCTCAACCCTCGGCGGCAAAGCGGAGTACCTCTCCCCCGTCGGCAGGGATTTTGACGGCGCGGTCGAGGCGGTCACGGCTCATTGCGCCGTGATAGGCGAAGAAGCCATATTCTACGGGCTGACGGATGAAGAAGCCGACTCGCTCCTCGAGAAATATCCCGACAGCAGCCGCCATGCAAACAGAGACTGGTTTGACTATGTATACGATAAAACCGCTCTTATAACCCTCAGCGGCAAGAAATACGCTGCACAGCGCAACCATATCCACAAATTCACCGCGCTCTACCCCGACTACTCTTTTGAGCCGATAAGCGATCAAAATATTTCCGAGCTTATCACATTCACCGAGAATTTCCACTTTCACGCACTCAAAGAGGGCGGCGACGCTGCCGCCGAGGTCGGTATGTGTATGGGCGCTCTGAGAGAATTTTCGCTGCTCGGCATGGTCGGTCTGGCGCTTAGGGTTGGCGGTAAAACAATCGGTTACACAATAGGCGAAACGGTCGGCGATATGTTCTTCGTCCATATTGAGAAAGCCGACACCAAATATCAAGGCTCATATCAGATACTTTCTAATACTTTCTTAAAGACTTACGCTGCGGGCGACGATATCAAATTCGTCAACCGCGAGGAGGACTGCGGCGACGAGGGGTTAAGGCGCTCAAAGCTGTCATATCACCCTATAGCGCTGCCGCCGAAAAACACAGTTATCATAGCGAAATAACGGAGCACACCCGTTTTTTCAAATATCCCCCAATAAACAGGAGGTACATTACATGAGAAAGATCATCGCAGCAATACTCGCACTCACCCTCGCCCTCGGAGCCTGCTTCATGCTCTCTTCGTGCGGCGGCAAGACAGACGACCCCACCACCACGGCGGCTGCCGACAATTCCGAACCTGTTGAAGATACCGCAGCTCAGAGCGAAGCCCTGACAGGCGACAACGGCGAGACCGTCACGCCGTCAGAATCCGCTCCCGCCGAGGAGGGCACCACCGAGGAGCCCACCACTCTTGTGGCGGTCACAGCACCCGTCGGCGGCTCGGTCGCCGATATCGTTACATACTACAACAACGCGGTCAACGGCGCTAAGAAGTATCCCGGCAAAATGACCGTCAAGCGTACCCAAGGCACGGTATCGAGCCTTGAGGAGATCTCCATAGGCCTTGCTCAGGGCGTTGTCGAGGGCGTTCTGCCGAACGATTACCCCAAGAACGAGACTCAGACCTTTGTCAACGGCAAGAGCAGCTCCGGCAAGACCGCCGCTTCCTTCTTCCCCGTTGACGACAAGCCCTACGCCAGCAATCTGACCCCCGCAGGCGTCAAGAGCGCGACCTGCACCGCAAACGGCAAGGGCAGCAAGGTTGTTATCACCCTCATCAGCGAGGACGGCAACGATATCAACTTCGTGCCGAAGCATCACGCATCATGCGCCGACACCCTCGCGCTCACTCAGGAGGATCTCGACCCCCTGACCATCAACGAGTGCCACATCACCTACACGGGCATGACCCTGACCGCCGAAATAGACGAATTCGGCAGAGTGACTTCTCTTAAGGTCAGCGAGCCCGTCACCATCGAGGGCAAGGTCGCTTGGAAAAAGCTCAACCTCATCGAGGTCAAGGTCCTCGGCACCTGGAAGCAGGAATTCGTCGTCACCTACTGATCGTTAAAGCGAAATACAAAATCGGGGCTACGGTAAATTCGCAGCCCCGAAATTTTATTATGGTCTGTTATTTTACATATATGGGATTTGTCCACGCCATTTTGCCGTCGACATCAACGACGGTCGCGCGGATATAGCTGTAATCGTCTCTGAGATCACGCTCGGCGTGAGTTATAAGTTCGCCGTCATCAGCCTTAACTATACGGGTCGGGTGGCGGTCGGCGTGGAAGCGGATCTTGGCGCAGGGTGAGCATTCGACATGAGCTACGCCGTCCTCGACATAGAAATCCTTGATCTCAGGGCCGCAGGAGGAGTAGAACGCGCCCTTGACAAGCGCGTCAAGCACCGCCTTGTCGCTCTTCTCGGCGTTGACCATGACCCAGCCGTTGCAGTGCTGACGCATGGGGTGACCGTCGTCGACAGCAACGCCCCAAATCTTGTGACCGAGACCGAGCATTTCATCCCAATAGGGAGCGTCAACGTCCATGTCGTTATCCATTACGCAGCCGCTGTTCCAGACCTCAATAGCGAATTCGCCGATGAGCTTATCAAAATATCTCGCCGGAGTTGAACTCCACTCGGGGTGACAATAGAAAGTGATGTTGCCCTTGGAATGGATCCAATCAAGATACTGCTGGAAATCGAACTGGTCATGCACCCTGCCGCTCTCGAATCTGTCGCCGTCGGCGAAACCGTTGCTCTCGTCATTCGGGCCGAGGCAAACGGTGTGGAAGCAGCGAAAGCCGATATCATTATCAAATCCCGCGTCAAACTCCATGCCGGGGATTATGAGCAGCCCCGCATCGGGAGCGTAATCGGTGCGGTTATAGACCCTGTGGTCGGTGAGGGCAAGGAAATCATAGCCGTGGACGGCATGATAGCGCTCGACCTCCTCGGGAGTGCCCGAGCCGTCGGAACGGGTGGTGTGGCAGTGGAGACCGCCCTTCAGCATTTTTTCGCAAGGCTCAAATGCAGCCTGTCTTATGATTTTTGAATCAGCCATAGCTTCTCCCTTCAGTTAAAACGCACTTCAACAGTATGTCTGCCTCCCGAAACCTTGACGGTAACATCGCTGTTTTCTTTTGAATAATCGGCCTTTGCGCCGTCAACGGTGATCGAGACGATATCTCTCGGCACGCAGATAACGGCATCGCCGCCGCACTCGCTCTCGAACGCAAGAGAGAACACTTTCTTATCCTCGTCGCAGTGATAGGATTCTATAACGCCGGGTATCGCCTTGGGGTACGGGCGTGAGAATATCTTCATCAGCGGGGTCTTAAGCCAGCCGTCGGTGTAGCACCAATAGGTGTTGCTCCACTTGTTGGAGTCAAACATATCAAGCAGGAAGCTGACGTGGGGCAGCCAGCCCTCGCCCTCTCCGCCGCCGCCCCATTCGCCGACGATAACGGGCATATGTAATCTGTCCTGAGACTTCTTATGCTGGGCAAACATACCGCTGACTCTCTCGTTGCTCGCATATTTATAAAGCTCAGTATCGACCATGAAGTCATAAGCATGGGGGGCGAACGCCTGATTCTGCTCCCTCTTGCCGTCGACGGTTATCGGCGGAGCGGAGAACGGAACGGTGGTGTTTGACCAGTAGCAGTTATCGAGCATTATAACGCCCTTATCGGTCACTCCTCTGATAGCCTTGGTAACTCTCGAGAGGAACGGAGCGTATTTATTTATATCGAAATCACGGATGCAGTCGTCGAACACGGAGGTCGCCTTCCTGACGACGCTTGACGATATCTGCTCAAGCACTTTGGGCACCCTGTCCTTTGAGAAAACGGCGTCAGCAAAGAGCTTGCCTTGCTTTATCTCGCGGTCAAAGAGGATGACCCTGACAGCCTTGAGGATAAGCTTTTTGAAAGCCTTGCCCGCAGCCATGCCGGGGAACGGCTCATTCATCAGGTCGAAGCCGAAGAGAGCGGGCTTGTCTTTGAATCTCTCTGCAACATGGGCCCAGCAGTCGGCATACCATTCCTGGAGCCCCTTTCCGTTCACCTCACGGTTAGCCCAGAAATTATCAAACGCCCTCTGGCAGTATTTGCCCCAGAAATATCCGGCAGCCCAAACGCCCTTGATGGGCTTGACTTCATACTGATCGGTTATTGTAGCCCATGCCGGCGCGCCGTCGCCGTTGCACTTGGGCGAATAAAGATCCTGATGCATATCGAGATAGGCATATATTCCGTATTTCTCGCAAAGCTCAAGTATACGATCGATCTCATCAAGGTATTCATCATTATAATCACCCGGAGTCGGCTCAAGCTTCGCCCATGTGAACCCGAGCCGGATAAGGTTGAAGCCCTTGTCGCGGAATTCAGACAGCAGCTCATCATCGATGGTGTAAGCATACTTCTGCTCACCGGGCTTATAATCGCTCTTATCAACGATGTTAACGCCGTTAAATATCCTCTCTCTGCCGAGCTCGTCGACAAATCTTGTGGATTCGGTTCTTATAGTGTTCATTTCGGACTCCTTTTCTGAGTTAGATAATGTCTCTATGCGGCGACCGCCTCTTTTGCAGCGGCTTTCTTTTCAAATATATTTGTGAAATTCAGCAGGAAGAGCAGGATATACGCCGCCTGCATCGGAATATTCTCGATTATCGCACTCTTGCCGACGGTTATGAGCAGCACGAGCATGGTAGCAAGTATGGCGCAGAAGATGATGAAGGCAGCAAGGAACGCGCCTTTCTCTTTTCTCGCCTTGCTGAAAAGCAGGATAACCATCGGAGCAGCGCAGCAGAATGCGAAGATGAGTGCACCCGCCCAATGAGCCATGCAGCGGGGGGAATCAAGGTGCATCTCCTCACCCATTGACGGGCAGTTGATAGTGACGAATATTGCGGCGCTGCCTATCGAGCCGAGGATAACGCCGAGCTTGCTGTTATAGTTATAACGTCTGTAGGCAAACATGGTGTTGGTGAAGATGGTCATTGAGGCGAAAACGCCCCAGCCTCTGAAATGCCAAGGAAAATCAAGGCCTATCATGCTTGCTGTTATTGTCTTGACCTTCTCGATGAAGGGCTGATCGCCGAAGAAGCCGTACCATGTAACGTAAACACAGCCGAAGATGATGCCGATAAGACAAAAAGCCTTTATTGCCTTCGTGAGCTGCGGGGCATAGAGAATATCCTTTATGTAGAAGATGAACATCAGCAGACACACGGTGGAGAGAACGACCCACACCGGATAGAGCCATTCGTGACCGAGCATACCGCTGATATTTGCATGGAGCACTCCGTCGACCGTACGCTCGGCAACGGTAGCGTAATTCACAAGCACGATATCCTTCATAAAGAATACCATCCATATGAGATATGCCAAAGATATGGCTATCCACATGGCAAGATATCCCTTAGGCATACGGTTCTTGGTTTGCTGCATAAATTCTCCTCCTATAAATTAAAAGTGTTAATTATAGATTAACATATAGTTATCCAAAAAGCAACAGATATTGTATAAAAAAGCGCCGCGGTTTTGCCGCAGCGCTAAATGCCGAATAATCATTTCAGCCTTGATATGTATTGACAGGTGACATAGATGTTTTGAATCTTCTTGGCCTGCGAACCTATGGGCGTCTCAATTATCGGCTGGGTCTCGGAGGGAGTGACATAAAGCTTAAAGGCTATTACATCCTGTCCGACCCGCATATCTTTGATGTTTTTATACTCAAAGTTTCTGTTCTCAACGCCGAGGTAGTTAAAGACTATATCCTCAAGGTCGTGCCCCGAGAAGAGCTTGATGACGTCATCCTCATCATGCATATCAATGATAGCCTTTGCCTCCTCAAAGGTAAGCGGGCAGCATTTGAACTCGCCTTCGTTTAAGATAGACATAACATTCTGATTATCGACCAGAAGCAGCGGAACAAGCGAACGTGCCATAGAGATCACCCTTCTTTCATTAATTTATCAAGCAAAATAGATAAAAAATATCCGTATCGTCTTGAATTTGTATTCATTATACATAAAGAAATGCGAAATGTCAATACCAAATGCTTATTCCAAAATATTTGATGTTATGAAGTCAACGCCCCACTTGCAAAGCTCCTCGCCTCTGTCCTTATCGTTGCAGGTCCAGCAGTTGACCTTTGCGCCGACTGCATGGACGGCGGCGATGCGCTCGGCGTTAAGCTCCGTATAGCGGATATCGAGATCAAAGCCGTATTTGGCAAGCAGCTGCGGCAGGTCGTCGGAATAGCTGTCGACAAGGAACTGCGCCTCGCTCTCGGGGATAATCTCTCTAAGTTTAACAAGATTATCAAAAACGAATGAGATGAAAATGACATTCTCAAGGTAATCGCAGCTCTTGATCTCGTCGCAAATAGCGGCTATCTCGTCGGAGGTGAAAGCGTTTTTAAGCTCCAACACGGCGGTCTTGCCGTATCTCTTGCAGGTGTTTACATATTCGGTGAGAGTCGGGATATGCAGATCCGCCCTCCCCTTTTTGTCGTCGATGTCGCAAAGCGACAGCTTGCGAAGAGTCTCAAAGGTTGATTTCTCGACCTCGAGGTCATCTATAGCCACTCTGCCGGTGGTATCGTCGTGGATGATGACGAATTTGCCGTCGACGGTCTTATGAACGTCGGTCTCTATGCCGAAATAGCTGCGGTTGCCCGCGGCGACAAAAGCCGCGTTCGTATTCTCTTTCTCAATGCCGCTGAGGCCCCTGTGGGCTATCATTTTGGCTGTGCGTGTATCAAGTTTAATTGAATCCATTGTAATTCTCCTTCCTTATCTATCAAAACTCAGGCTCACAAGCAGCGGATAATGGTCGCTCGGGTATGCCCCGCCGTAGACCGTGTCGACCACTCGATAGGAATTGACCTTGAAGCCCGTTTTGGATATCATAACATAGTCGATGGGCTTCCTGTCGAGCTGCCTGCCGAAATCCTGATAGGTGCAGCCGCCGACAGAATTCTCCGTCTGATATTTGACATCGAGGAAATTCTCGGTTGCGCTTCTATAGGTCTCAGAATCCTCAACGCAGTTGAAGTCGCCCATTATCATTGCGGGCAGCGAGCCGAACTGCTTTATCTTGTCGAGCACCACGGCGATGCCCTTTATCCTCGCCTCGTCGCTGACATGGTCAAGGTGGGTGTTGAATACGACAAATTTCACGCCGCTCGCCTTATCGGTCAATATCACATAGCTGCAAATTCTGTAGCAGGCGGCGCCCCAATCCTTGCTCATGGTCTCGGGAGTCTCCGAGAGCCAGAAGGAGCCTTTGTCGGCAAGCTCGTATTTATCACGGCGATAGAATACCGGGCAGCCCTCGGACAGCAACTCTTCATCCCTGTAAGTAATGACCGAGTCATACTGCGGCAGGCTGCTGCAAAGATAGGCGTAGTGATACTTCGTAGCCTCCTGGAAGCCGATTATGTCGGGCGAGCACATCTCGACATTCTTGATTATGAGATCGGCTCGGTAAAACCAGCTCTTCCTGCCGAGATCGGTCGGCGAAATGTAGCGCAGATTGCTGCTCATCACCCGCACCTCACCGTCGGCGGAGACGTCATTCACCTCGACCGCAGTCATATGCTTGCGGTAATGCGGATAATACCAAAGCTCGACCGCGCCCAAGACGAGCACGATAACGAGCAGGGCGCTGAGGATACCGAGAAACACTTTCTTTGACTTTTTCATCATCAAACCTCCGTATTCATTGAAAAAACGCAGCCGCAATACTGCTGACGATACAGGCAGTATTCCTTTGACAGCACTATCGAGCGCTGATAGCCGCCCCGCTTCTTGAAATCGGACGGCAGATACTCGACCCCGTATTTTTTCTCAAGCTCAAAGCCTATCTTGTTGATAAGCTGAGCATTCTTGTGCGGGCTGACGGTCAGCGTGGTCGCAAAGAGCGGGAAGCCGTTTTTGCGGGCATATTCCGCCGTGCGCGACATCCTGAGCAGGAAGCATTTCTCGCATCTTGCTCCCCCCTCAGGCTCGCCCTCAAGCCCCGAGGCCGCCTCAAAGAACGGCTCGGGCGAGGGATCGTCCTCGGCTATCGTCACCCCGCTGCAAAACGGTGCTTTTTCACAGAGCTTATAAAGCTCGCCGAGGCGCTTTTTGTATTCCGCGCCGTCGGTTATGTTTGGGTTTGAGAAAAACACGGTTATATCGAAATATTTTGTCAGGTATTCGAGCACATAAGACGAGCACGGAGCGCAGCAGGCGTGCAGCAGCAGCCTCTCACGCCGCCCATCGGCGCATAGGCGCTCTATGGCCTTGTCCGTCTCAAGCTGATAATTTATCTTTTCCATCTGATCGCCTCTTTGCTTCATAATACCATATCGGATACGAAATGTAAATAGCAATCCGCCGCAACCGGTTAATTCCGATCACGGCGGATTTATGCGCGAGTTTAGAATATCTCTATCTCTGCATTACTTCATCAAAAGCTATCAATTTCGCTAATGCGGTAATTATTAGCCCTGTATTTTGTCTGCGATATCAAAGAAGAAGCCGGTAAAAACGCCTACGCAGATCATAGCAGAAGTTGAAATAATTAATACTGTCATAAGAATTTTCAGCTTTGATGAAATTATTTTCCTCTTTTTTATCAGAATAAAAGACAAAAGCACCGGAACCACACATGGCACCAAAACAGATAATGGATAGTATAGAATCATCAGTATCATAAAGTATCCAAACGCATCTTTACTTATCAGCAAATAAGCGATCGGAAGCGATGAGATTATAAAGAAAATCACATAAATTGCGGCAATCACAATAATGAGCCAAATAGGTTTATTCTGACCTTTCATTTTAATTGTCGATTTAATTCCGATAAACAGTATCAAAATAGGTAAAGTCGTTAAGAAAAGCAAAATTAAACCATTTAAAAATAAATAGAATTTTTCCATCGTTTTACCTCAACCTTCTTCTTTGAACTCTATACGGTCTTATTGATTTGTAGAAATGCCGGAAGATTTATCCTTCTCCTTTTTGGCATTGCTGATAAGCGATAAAACAATAGAAAAAGAAAGATACAGGTTAGATAGCAAATTGCAAATAGGGATTGTAAAATCTTCAAGCACATTAAAGTCATTTACATGTTTTGGTGTGCTTAGAAGAAACAGGAAAATAAAGGCCATCGGGAAAAGAGTTAATACGCTCGTTGAGATTTTTTTGTTATTGATAATATAATGTTCAATCAATATAAATATCAACGCAACCACTAATGTTTCCGTTAAACAAATCAGCTTATTTTCTATTTTACCATAATTAGTAAAATCTCTATAAGGGGCAAATAACAGAAATCAACATGCAAAGCAACGACTGGAATAAAACAACTATTCTAATCTTCAAAATCAATCTCCCTCCGCCATACAAAATGAAAACAGGTCTGTCTGTTATATCCGAACCCGTAAGGCAAACCTCCGGCTGAACGAACGAAGTTTATGACCTCATGGGTTATCTACCGCAAAAGAATATCCCTGCGGCAGAGTTTAATTAATGTGTCAGACTTGATTGCTGTTCTTGTTTTTTTGATAAACAAAGAATATGGCGCAGACAGCCAAGCTCCATATGCAGCTTGGAATATAGTTTTCTTCAATTGTGAGGATCCCATGCAGTCTCAAATAAATATAGAGAAATCTCAGCAAGATAGCAACAAGAATAATCAAAAAGTATATGAGCTTACGATGCTTGATCATTCATAAATCCCTCTCTTTTTCAAAAACTCTATCACCCTTGGATCAATATAAGCGTTGGAGTTATGAGATTCAGCCTCTAAACAGAGTTTTGCGAAAAGTTCGTTATGATTACACATACACCAAGTAACCGGAATTTGCCATGGTATGTTTTTACACTTAACCTTTATCTTGTATATTCCAAGCAGAGGAATTGTTACAGCATCAAGGCTAAGTATATCTTCATATCTGACATTGAAATCTCTTACCTTTTTACTTATTCTAAAAGAGTTAAAAGTTATGTATTCGTCGTGAAATTCCGCAAATCGATTAAAATATTCTTTACTCCAAAGAAAATATCCGGTTATTAAATAACAAGGAATGATTACAAGCATTTTTTTAAGATATTTAATATCTTCGTTCGACATATAACAAAGAAAAATTGCTAAAGCCAAAATACCAATAATTAATAAGGCTTGTAATACAATTGCCATACGACTGTATCTGTATTTCATTCAAAAGTCTCCCGTCATTTATTCATAATATTGCCCCATGCCGTGCTGCCCACAAAACTAATTGCGGCGTAGTAATGTCCTTTATCGTTATATAAACAGATACTGCCAACGAAACAATTTCCACAAGAGCGGAAACAACATAAAAACATCTTGAAATTCGGATATCGTTTCTTTTCAGTGCTCGGTAAATTGCAACCCATATCATCAAAATAGTCAGCGGTGACAGAACTGTAAGCATATAAATTACGTTAACCGCAATACCCACCAAATAAAGAACTCCGTCCTTTGAGAAAAATGTTACGCCTATCAAAGGGATAAGTGACGCCGCCTCCGCCGCCACTGCCGCAATAATCGGCAAAACCACAGAACGTTTTCGCTTCCATTGGCGATGAATTATCAAAATCCCAATGATGAAAACACCCAAAGGCAAACCGAAAAACAAAAACGTTGACAATGCCGTATATTTCATTGTATATAGGTATTCAGAAAGCTGCTGATATGTATACATAGACTTTCTCCTTTACATCAACCGCTTGACATTTCTTTTTCAATCTTGTGTTTTCTGCAAAATCAGTCACGGCACATAGGCATCTTTTGTTATTATTAAAATGGCAACGACTGCGGAAATGATTTCAAAAGCGGAGGAAGTAATATAAAACCATTTAGTGATACGGACATCTTTTCTTTTCATTGTCCACCGGATCAGAGCACATATTATCGGAATTATCAGCGGCAACAGCACACCGATCGTAAAAGCAAAGCACAGGGGCATAATCGCCAAATACAGCACATTGTCCTCTGAAAAGAAAGCTACACCGATAAACGGCACAAGGGCTGCCGCCTCCGCGACCGCCGTTGCAATTATCGGCAAAACCACAGAACGGTTTCGTTTCCTTTGTCGATAAATTATTAAAATACCGATGATAAAAACGCCCAACGGCAAAGCCAAAAACAAAAACGTTGCTGTCGCGGCGGATTTAAAAGCATCTAAAAAATTTGATAACTGTAGAGATAAATGCACAAACATCCTCCTGTTAAACTGTATCCAAACTGCGATTTTTTTATTTATATTTCATTTAACAATCCTCACTTTTTAGCTCGGCGCTAAAATCGAAATCAACTGAAACAACAATATATGCCTGAAATCAAAAGCAATTCCCTGATTTTGATAAAATTTTGTCGTACTTATAATAACATTAAGCAATACTTTTGTCAATATAATCGTTATTTATCCGAGCCGAAAGAGTTTATCGTGCGGAAGCTCCACCGCCGGCATTAAATCGGCTTTATGCGTCGGTCGTTCACCTACATCGAACCTCGGCGGCGTTGGCAACATATGCGTCATATTCCTTGCAAACCTTCTGATGCCTGAGAATGCTTATCGACCTGTTTTGAACCGCCTTAAGCATATAGTTTTTCAGATCCTTGGGATTATCGACCCTGTCAAGGATATCCATATGAGACGAAGCAATGCAGCAAAAGACATCGTGGACGGCGTCCTCGGCGTCTTCATCATTATTCAATATGGACTTTGCGAAGGCGATCATCTGCTTTCTGTAATGCCGATAAACTTCATCAAAGAGTTTTATTTCATTCGCAGGGTCGTTCGTACTTATAAGCAATGTAAACATCAGTAACCTTTTCCTTTAAAAAAGTCTTTGGCTCTTACAACACATATTATCAAAAATATTATTAAGGCTCAACCGATTCCCGTATATTCTTTATGTTAATTCCAAGAAACGATTTATAAAGATGCCACGGCAATATGAAAAGCAGCTTCGCAAAAACCTCCCATAATTAACCACTCATAATATACAACGCATTAATTGTCGGTTTTGGTACAAAAATCGAGAAATCAACTCGTATTATTCTATTATTTTCCGTTCCGACAAGATAAAAGCCCCGAAAGTCTTGCATATCAAGGCTTTCGGGGTTTAACTGAAATTGATTAAAACGGTATTGTTTGTTCAAGGCCCGGGCGTCTTTGCGTATTTCATAATTGCTGATTTATTGTGCATGCCGAGCAGGAGGAAGAAAAGCAACCGCCGGAACAGCCGAGATTTTCATTTGCAACGGCAAGCATAAGACGAATTCTGTTTTCCTGATTAACCTTTGTTGCACCGGGGTCATAGTCGATCGGAACAATATTTGATTCGGGATACATATCTTTGAGCTTCCTTATCATGCCCTTGCCGACAATATGGTTCGGCAGACAGCCGAAGGGCTGAGCGCATACGATATTGCCATAGCCGCTTTCGATAAGCTCCATCATTTCAGCTGTCAGAAGCCATCCCTCGCCCATTTTACAGCCGGGGCCGATAATCTTTGTGCATATTTCCTTGATATGAGCATAGGTTGACGGAACGGTGAAACGCCCGTAAGCCCTTACAGCGTCAAGCAATGTGGTTTCAATTCTCGTTAGATACCAGATAGCAAACTGCATTGCAATCTTTTTAAGTTTGCTTCCGCCGTAGAGCTTGATATCCTCAAGTCTGTTATCGACCTTAAAGAGGAAGAAGCCCAAAAGTCCGGGAACCATAACCTCACAGCCTTGATCGAACAGGAATTCCTCAAGGTGATTATTGGCAAGCGGAGAATACTTAACATAAATCTCGCCGACAACGCCGACCTTTGTTTTGACAATATTCTTTACTGGAACCTCCGAAAAGGACTTTGTAATCTCGGGAAGAAGCTTTTTCATCTCGCCGAAAGAATATCCTCTGCCCTTTCTGAACATCTCGCTGATATCGTCAATCCATTTCTGTACGAGCCTTTTACACTCTCCCTCATTCTTTTCATAAGGCTCGACCTGGTTTTTGAGAAGCATAATCAGATCGCCGTAGATAACTGCCGAGAGCATTTTAAGAGCCATTGAAATCCTGATTTTGAAGCCGCTGTTTTTCTCAAGTCTCGAAAGGTTAAGAGAAATAACGGGAACCTGCGGATAGCCCGCCTTTTTAAGCGCTTTTCTGAGCAGATGAATGTAGTTTGAAGCACGGCAACCGCCGCCCGACTGAGTTATCATCAAAGCGGTTTTGTCAGGGTCATATTTTCCCGTGTTCAAGGCGTCAATGAGCTGACCGATAACAAGCAGCGCAGGGTAACAGGTGTCGTTATGAACATATTTTAACCCCTCGTCAACAACCGTTCTGCCGTCGTTTTTGAGAAGCTCAACCCTGTAGCCGTACTGAGAAAAGATGTTGATAAGCAAAGAAAAATGTATGTCTGCCATATTGGGAGCAAGGATTGTATAATCCCGCATCTCTTTTGTAAACTCTACTCTGTCGGCAGTATTCATCATTTATTCCTCCTCGTATAATCAGTTATATAGTTAATATTTTAGGTATCACCAGGCTTTGAGCTGCCCGTGATAAAATAATTGTGGGACAGCGTGGCAAATTCGGATTCCTCCCGGTCGTGCCGCACGGCTGCTTCATAAAAGTCCCTTCCGATGAGCCGGTTGGTCTTTTGACTGCCGAAGGACAGACGACTGTATATCCCGCCGGAGGGCTTATCAAGCCGTTTGCACTGCTTCTCTTAGAAATTCCCACGCTTTATCTTCCTGGCTTCATACCCTCGGACTTATCTTCCCGTGGCGGCAAACAGGCTTCTGAGTCTGATTTTAACCGCACCCGGATTTGAAATTTCGTCTATTTTAATCTGAGTATAAATTTTGCCGTCGCTCTCAAGAATGGCTCTCATTTCATCGGTTGTTATTGCGTCAACGCCGCAGCCGAACGAAACAAGCTGAACAATGTTAACATCTTTATCCGCGAGCTTTGCAACATACTTTGCGGCGGCGTAAAGCCTTGAATGATAAGTCCACTGGTCAAGAACGCCTGTGGGGAACTTGTTGACAAGCGGGCTGACGCTGTCCTCGGTTATAACCGTTGCGCCGCATTCGCAGATCAGCTTATCAATGCCGTGATTGATCTCCTCATCAAGATGATATGGTCTGCCGCAAAGAACGATAACGGGTTTATCGTTTTCTTTAGCTTCCTTGAGATACTCCAAGCCCTTGTGATGGATTTTCTTCATGTAGTTATGATATTCGTCATAGGCCTTATCGGAAGCGTTTTTGACCTCGTCAAAGGAGATTGAGCCGAACTTATTGCACAGAATGCCGTAAATCTTCTTTGAGAAATCCTTGGGTCTGTGAAGTCCGAGATAATCATTCATAAAGTTCAGCTTTTTAAGCTCGCCGACATTTGAGCGGATAACCTCGGGATAATAAGCAACAACGGGGCAGTTGTAGTTGTTGTCGCCAAGCTTTTCGTCAATGTTATAAGACATACAGGGATAGAAAATATTCTTGACTCCCTGAGAAATGAGCGATTCGATGTGACCGTGAAGAAGCTTTGCAGGGTAGCAAACCGTATCTGACGGAATGGTGTGCTGACCCGAAACATAAAGCTCTCTTGACGATTTTTCGGAAAGTGCAATCCCGAAGCCGAGCTGTGTGAAAAAGGTGTGCCAAAACGGAAGAAGCTCAAACATGTTAAGTCCCATGGGCAGACCGATCGTCTCTCTCTTGCCCTTAACGGGTTTATATTCTGCGAGCAGTTCACGCTTATAATCAAAAAGGTTATTGCCCTTATCCGCATTTGACCTTGCAATGGGCTTGCTGCATCTGTTGCCGCCGATAAAGCATCTGCCCGAGCTGAAGGTATTAACGGTCAGCCGGCAGTTGTTGCTGCACTTGCCGCAGGTGATTGCTTTTACCTTATGTTCAAAGGTTTTAAGCTCCCCGGCTGAAATGAGAGTGCTCTTTTCGGGTGCTCTTTCCATTGAATAAAGAGCCGCACCGTAAGCGCCCATGATACCGGAAATGTTGGGGCAGACAACATTTCTGCCGATCTCCTGCTCGAACGCACGAAGAACGGCATCGTTAAGGAAGGTACCGCCCTGAACGACGATATTTTTGCCGAGCTCGTCTGCGTTTGCCGCTCTGATAACCTTATAAAGTGCGTTTTTGACAACGCTGATCGAAAGGCCTGCGGAAATGTTTTCGATTGAAGCGCCGTCCTTTTGAGCCTGCTTAACCGATGAATTCATAAATACCGTGCAGCGTGAGCCGAGGTCAACGGGTCTGTCCGCAAAAAGACCGAGCTTTGAAAAATCCGCAATATTGTAGCCCCAAGCGGCGGCAAAGGTTTGCAGGAATGAACCGCAGCCCGAAGAGCAAGCCTCGTTCAGGAATATGTTATCAATTGCGTTATTTCTGATCTTAAAGCATTTGATATCCTGACCGCCGATATCTATAATGAAATCAACATCCGGCTTGAATCTCTTTGCGGCGGTGAAATGAGCAACCGTCTCAACAAGGCCTATATCAACCGCAAAGGCGTTTTTGATTATATCCTCGCCGTAGCCCGTAACCGCGCTTGAAGCAATAACCGCGTCGGGATACTCTTTGTAAAAGTCTTCGAGAAAGCTTTTGATAAGCGAAACAGGGTCGCCGTTGTTTGACATATAGCGGCTGCAAACGATTCTACCGTCTTTGTTTATAACCGCCGCCTTAACTGTTGTTGAGCCTGCGTCAATGCCTATATAAACCTTTTCGCCCTTATCGATAATGCAGTGATCCTCAATTGAATCCTTTGCGTGGCGTGCTGAAAATTCGTCATATTCTTCTTTTGAAGTGAAAAGCGGCTTCGCTCCGAGATATTCTCCGCTCTCCTTTGCGTTCTTAATCTTCTCGGTAATGCTCCTTATATCAATCGCAACACCGTCCGACGAAAACGCCGCACCGAGCGCAACGAAATAAAGACCGTTTTCCGGGCACGTTCCCGTAACACCCAGACCCTTGTCAAAAGCCTTTCTGAGCTCCGAAAGGAAATAAAGAGGCCCGCCGAGATAGACAACCTTGCCTTCAATTCTTCTGCCCTGCGAAAGACCCGAAACGGTCTGATTGACAACGGCGGTAAAAATACTTGCGGCAATATCGTTCTTTCTTGCACCCTGATTGAGCAAGGGCTGAATATCCGACTTGGCAAAAACTCCGCATCTTGAAGCAATTGAATAAATTTTTTCGTGAGCTTCGGCAAGTGAATTCATTTCGGTCGGATCCACACCGAGGAGCGACGCCATCTGGTCAATAAACGCGCCCGTTCCGCCTGCGCACGAGCCATTCATTCTGACCTCAACGCCGTTTGTGAAAAACAGTATTTTTGCATCCTCGCCGCCAAGCTCGATAACAGCGTCTGTTCCTGGCAAAAGCCTTGAAACGCCTACTCTTGTTGCATAAACCTCCTGAATGAAATCCAGCCCGAGCGACTGAGCAAAGCCCATGCCCGCAGAACCGGAAACGGTCAGCGAAGCATTTTTAAACTCGGGATGCTCGTCGACTATCTGCGAAAGCATCATTGCACTTTTTTCGGCTATTTTGGAATAGTGGCGTTCATACGCCTTATATACAATATTATACTTATCGTCAAGAGCAACGCATTTGAGCGTTGTTGACCCGACATCCATTCCTATTCTCATATCATCTTTCTCCCACACGCATATTAAGCATTTTTGCGAGTTTCCGCCTTTTCTTCGTCAAGATTTTCAAGCATAAGGCGCTCAACCTCTCTGTAAAGCTTCTCATTCGCTTCTTCGGTCGTCATGTTGCCTACCTTAAAGGGCTCGCCGTAACGAATCGTAAGATTCTTACTGCGAAATTTATAATCACCCGTCAGACCGAACGGGACAATATAGGCATCAGCCTTTTTAGCCATCGAAACACAGCCGAATTTAAAGGGAAGAAGGAATTGATCGGTCTTGTTGCGTGTTCCCTCGGGGAAAATTCCGATTGCTCCCCCTCTTTTGAGGACTCTCATTGCCGACATAACGCATGCGATATCCTTTCTTGACCTGTCAACGGGAATGCAGCCCACAGCCCTGAACAGCGGAGCAAGCCTGCCGTCAAAATATTCTTTCTTTGCCATATAATGTATCATTCTTTTGGTTGCGATAATAGTCAGGCACTGGTCGTAAACATGCTTATGGTTGCCTGCAATGATAATAGCCGAATCCTTGGGAATCTTCTCGGCTCCGATAATTCTGGGGTTATTATAGAATTGAAACAGAGGACGCATAAGCGGAGTTAAAAGCTTATATCCAAGCTCTCTGTCCTCGGGCTTCTTGGGTGATTTCCTGCTCATTTTTAAATACCTGCCTTTCTAAGTTCGTCTGAAATAATGTTCATAAGCTCGTTGTTTGATTTTTCAAGATCCTCCGACACGGTGATCGGCTCAAGAAATCGGATTTTAACGCTTCTTTCAAAAGCCTTGTATTTTCCCGATATAACAAAAGGAACGATCTTTGTGTCAGTGTCATGTGCCATTTTGACTGCGCCGAACTTAAACGGCATTATTATGTCGTCTGTTCTGTTAATCGTTCCCTCAGGAAAAATTCCGATAAACTTATCGTCGTTAAGATACAGCTCGGCTGTTTCAAGAGATGCCTTATCCTTTCGGCGGCGGTTAACGGGAATAATGCCCAAGCCCTTGAAAAGAATTTTTAAAGGGCCTTTCATTAACTCGTCCTTCGCCATGAAATGAACACATCTTTTGGTTGCACAGCCCACAAGCAGGCAGTCGAGATTGTTCGTGTGGTTGCCTGCAAGAACTATTCTGCCGCTCTCGGGTATGTTGCGTTTGCCTACAATCGTGGGCTTGAAAACAGCCTTGAAGCAGGCGGCGGCAGTGCCTCTGATTGCTCTGTAAAACAGCGGGTCTTTCATCTTTTGTCCTCCATTTGGTAAAATTGTGTAAAAAGAAAGCTTTCTTTTTGTCATAAAGGTTTCCATAAATAAAAAAGAGGAGCCCGAAGGCTCCGCAATCAAGGAATTATTAAGTTTGGACTTTATCGATCGTTCTGTCTTTTTTAACAGCGGTCAGCTTGAATCTGCCCGCCTTGATTTTCTTCATTGTGCTGTAACGGGCGCAGTTCTTGATGATTTGTTGTTTAGCTTGCTCACCAATATTGATGCAGCTCATTACCCTGACATATTTGCTTATGGGATTGCTGGGTTTCATTCAAATCATTCCTTTCAAAGCTCAAGCTCTCGTTTAAGCAGCTTGCGGCCGTACTGAAGCCGTTTTCTGACTGTCATTGGGGAGGTGTTCGTGATTTCGGCGATTGAGTTGGCTTTGTAGCCTTCAATATAATACAAATCAAGAACGATTCTGTATTTAACCGGCAGCTTCATTATCAACTCAAAAACATCTCTGTCATTATCCCTGATGCCGATTTCACGCAGCTCATCAAGATTCTCAGCCGCATGACGGTTATTGTATCGGCTGATGTTCTTGCTGATATTTGTTGCAACCTTAATAAGCCAAGCTTTTTCGTGGTCGGAATCCTTAAACAGCGGAGCCTTGACCATGTATTTCAGGAAGGTTTCCTGAACAGCGTCCTCGGTATCCTGTTTGTTTTCCAATATATTATAACAAATACGAAAAAGCATTTGACTGTATTTTTCAACTGCATATTCAACATGACGCAACTCATCATTATACTGAGCAGTTACCGCACACACAGGCAACATTCCTTTCAGAGAGAATTGCTTCTCTATATATTAAAACACCCGGACTCATAAAAATGTGACAAAAATTTTTGTGAACAATTTGTAAACTTGATGATTCAAAAAATTTGTTTTATTATAATTTATTTTATCACATTTTTTTCATTCTAACAAGTGAAAAAAAGAATTATAAGAAAACTCATCCACACTTTTATTGCTACTTTCAACACCTTATCCGTCAATTTATTATCGCAAATATTCCGGTTAATACCGAATTTGCATCCTGCTTTATAGTTTGAGCATCCATAACCCCACGGGGTCTTTCTGATGGCATTTCCGCATATGGGACATTTCAAATCACTCTTTTCCAGAACAGAAGGAGCGCGAAAATCCCCTTTCATCTCGTTTCGGATTATGTCGCACCATTTTTTCGTAAGGTTCTCGATATCCTTAACAAAAACCTCCGGATCTTCCTTCTTCCTTTCAATATCACTGAGCTTGCTTTCCCACATTGCTATTAAGTGAGCGGATTTGATTTCTTCAAGCGGCAGTCCGTCAATAAGTGCAATTCCTTTTGATGTGGGCATTATGGACTTCTTTGAATTCTCGATATAGCCCCTTTTGTATAACGTTTCTATGATGGAAGCTCTGGTTGATTCCCGACCAATGCCCTCAACGCCAAGTTCGGCAAGACTTACCGCCCGCCTTGAATTGATATATTTTTGTCAACGAAACTATCTTTATGCCATTGTAGGCTTTCGTGCATCGATATATAGGTCGATGTCGTGAATGATATAGTTCGTGCCGGTTGTGTGAAGCGCCTCATAGCAGGTATACAAATAATCCCACACGTGATATTTACTAAATAGCTCGTCAAGCTGTTTGCCGGTCAGCTTTTTTGCGTATTTGTACTGCTCGGCGCCAAAAATCATAAATTCGCCTTCCCTTGACACATTTATCCCTCCTCCGGAATATCAAAACTGCCTGTCCTCTTTTCTTCATCAAACATATTATACAAAGTCAAAGGACTGAAATGCCAAAGTTTTGTTTCTTCCTGTTCCAGCAAGGCATAAACCTCAGTACGATAAAATTCTTGGGCGGCTTTCACCTCATCATATGGATAGTTTTCAGTAATAAGATGTATTACCTTCGGCACAATCAGTCCGATTACCGCACTAAATTTTTCTTCACTCATATCATTTCCTCCTGCGGAACTGTACCGATAAAATTCAAATAGGACAGTGCTTTCTCCGATGAAAGTACAAGTTGATCATACAGCTTTTTGATTTTCAATGCCTCTAACGTCTGATCTTTCGTGAGAACACCTGCGGTATACAGTGCAAAGGTCGTGTATACATCGTCGTTGGCGACCGGCCCGAAAATAAAATCGTATTTTTCTCCGGTGTATTTTCCCGAACGGTTATCAGATACATAGCTGAGCCAAGCTTCATCCGGCTTATCAAAGCGCAGCACTGAGCATTTGGAGAAAGCTTGCGATTCATCGATCTCATATATACTGACACACTTTGTTCCTTCTTGACGCCTGCGCGTCACCTTATCCGCAAAGCCGATTGCCTGCACTTTGTTCGTAGTCGTATAAAAGCCAAATCCAAAATCCAAAAATCGATTCTGTTGAATCAATTTTGGCTTGGAAACAACCACATTGCTTCCATGATATACGATCATAGTTTACCCTCCAATACTTCATAAAAAGATTTACAGAAAACGCACTTCGTTAGGTGGCGAACAGCTTGCGCGACTCTCTTTCCGTCACGGCGCAGCAACAGGAGAATCACCTTTTCTCAAATTATACACAACAAATCAAAAAATATCAATAGCGAAGTGTTGCTAATTGCACCGATAAACACTTGAAAAGCGAAATTAATTTCACTTTTTTCAATATTATTGCGAACAAATAACACGCTCATTAACGCTCATCATAAATTTTTCAACCCGATCAATGTCCTGTTTAGCCGGAAGAGAAGTGTTTTCTCTTGCGTATTTGAGCCGTTTTTCGTACTCTGAAACGAGTTCAAAGAATTCCGGTTTGAATGTGCCGTCTTCATTTCGAAGCATGCCGTTCGGGAATCTTAGTTACTCTTTCCCATTTCAGCCTTAATGAGTCAAGGAAATCCTTGACAATTTCATCATAGTTCTTATCCTCGCAAGCGGTACTTTCGAAATAACTGCAGAAACCGTCCTCTGTTGGATTCGGACCAACGCATACGGGAGTCAAAGTCCCGTGCCTTACCGCTTGGCTAAGCCTCAATATCTTTTAACGCGGAAAGTATGTAAGATTACCTTCGAAAAATTAAAGGATGGGACGAGAGGCTCGCCGTCAAGGAGGATGAGACGGCGAGCATCGCCACATGAAGGGAATAATAAAATGAAAGACTTTTTTGTCTTCAGAGAAAGTATGTAAGATTGAAATATTTTTTTCGACCTTTTCGGCAAGCAAACCTAAAATCGTCATTCTGAGCGATTAAATTTCCGCTTCTTTTCGCACTGAAAGTCCACATGCTCTTTGAAAAAGTTCACTACTCTGTCCTCGAACGCAATAAACCGATCTTCATTTATCATAGCGATGATTGCCGCTATTATTGCTAAAAATTCGATAATGGTTCTAACGGTATCGGATGTACTCATTCAAAAATCCTCTCCGTTATAATATAGTCCCGTGCATAACGTACTGATTATTCTTCCGCTCTTTTCGTCATAAAATTCATCAATTTCTGCTATTATTGTTTCACTTCCCATTTCTTTTGCCATTTCTTTGGCTTCTTCAAAGTCTCTTGAACCTGTTCCCCAGTCATCGTCCTCGTTGAGTAATACGGCATACCATTTTTTATTTCTTTCCATTTTTATTGCTCCTTTTTTTATTTGAGACTTTACATTTTGCGTCTACACAGGTTTGTGGAGCCTTGTATGGGTGTAGTTTGACTTTGCAACACGAACATTACATCTCAGCTCAACTTCGACTGTGCTTTCTGAAAGCCCGAGCGCTCTGCAAACAGCCTGCCAATCTCTATCGCTTTTGAAATCGTCTTTCCAAAGCATCAGGGTGTTATTCTGCATCAGCCCACTTCCTTTCGCTTTTTTACTTCGGCAAAGAAAGTATGTAAGATTTGTTTCGGCATTCGTGTTTCTGTACAAGTGAAAAGGGGGAAATAGAAAAAGAGCTGCCGCAACCAGTTAATTCCGATTGCGGCAACTCACGCTGAAACCAATTTATTTCAAATTTGCAATTAAGTGAGAATGTCTTTGAAAAAGCAGCCTAGCGCAGAA
>ENA-OROK01000161-OROK01000161.1-human-gut-metagenome-genome-assembly--contig:-NODE-161-length-86034-cov-15.088208_pt1 | contig 86034 bp, 66 predicted proteins | sample MGYA00242127_ERZ509046 | MGnify/ENA primary metagenome ERZ509046 (study PRJEB26280, sample SAMEA2338728) | human gut metagenome | biome: human gut; feature: human-associated habitat; material: faeces... | reverse complement strand
GCCGGGCGTGTATGCCCAAAGGCTCTGCACGATGCAGAGCCAACCAAGCATACACTGCCTTTCACCGAGGGAAAGGGGTTTGGGGATAGGGATTGAGAACAAGCACTTTTTGAAAAAACAGACTTTTTCTACAAACTGAATATATTCCTTCCGCTGTTTGCCTGATGGCAGACGGCGGATTTTTTATTGCATTGCGATTACAAATCCCGTCAGACGCACAGAAACACTTTACAGTTATTTTTCTTGACATCACAGCGTAAAAATAATATAATAAACAATGGCGGAGTGTGTGAAAATTCCGTCCGATGTTTAATTTTAATCAAACCGAAAGGTAAGAACGACCTTGTTTATTGATATAAACGATTTAAGAATAAACTATATTGATGAGGGCGAAGATAACGGCAGAGGGGTAATTCTCCTACTTCACGGCTGGGGCAGTAATATTACACTGTTTAAAAATATTGTCGATATGCTGTCGCCTCATATGAGAGTGATTGCGCCCGATATGGCCGGCTTCGGCGAAAGCGACGAGCCGAAAAAGCCGTGGTGCGTTGACGATTATGTTGACTTCATCGGCACATTCTGCAAAAAGCTCGGAATCGTACCTACCGTTGTACTCGGACACAGCTTCGGCGGCAGAGTTATAATAAAGGCTGTTACCCGTGAAAAGCCAGTGCTGACTCCCGAAAAGATAATTCTTACGGACAGTGCGGGAATCAAGCCAAAACAGAGCGTATCCTCAAAAATCAAAACACGGACATATAAAATGGGCAAGGCGGTAATGAGTACCGCACCGATGAAAAAGCTGTTTCCCGATGCCGTTGAAAATATGAGGAACAAGCGAGGCAGTGCAGATTATCTTGCGGCATCGCCTGTAATGAGGGCAACGCTTGTAAAGGTAGTAAACGAGGACTTGACTTATCTCCTGCCCGAAATAAAGCAGTCTACCCTGCTTATATGGGGGGATAAGGACGACGCTACTCCCCTGTCCGACGGGGTTAAAATGAGCGAGCTTATAAAAGACAGCGGACTTGTTACTATCGAAGGTGCGGGACACTATGCTTTTCTTGAGGGCTGGTACACATTCTCAAGAGTATTGGCATCATTTCTTGACATTAATTAAAACAGAACGGAGAATTTATTTTGGATATTTTACGTTTAATCGCCGTTGCCGTACTCGGCATGGCGCTCGGCGCATCGTGCGGACTTAATTTTATACACTATATGCATATGTTCCAGCTGAACTCTTATCACGCCGATGAGCAGTTCAGGTGGATAGGAAAGAATATAAAAGATGTTATAATGCGCCATGTGTTTACAATAGGTGCAATACTTACATTTATTATATGCGGCGAAACAAATGCGTCCACCTGCTTTATAGCGGCGGCTTTTCTGTTCCTTAACATTGTTTTCTCTGCGCCGAAAAAGGCAAAGAAAAAGCTGGTGTTCACTCCGAGAGTAATGAGAATGACGGTGACATCTGTTATCCTTTATGTACTTTTGATACTGCTTGTATTCCTGACGCTCGGAATGGGTTACGCTTCGCTTGCAATAACAATGTGCGTACAGATTTTAACGCTTGTTATGGCAATGATTGCAAACCTTATAAATAAGCCGATCGAACTTATGATAAACCATCATTATATCAATGACGCAAAGCGTATAATAAACGGTCTTCCCGACCTTACCGTAGTAGGACTTACAGGAAGCTACGGCAAAACAAGTACAAAGTTCTATCTTGAAAAGCTGCTCGGTGCAAAGTACAACGTGCTTATGACCCCCGAAAGCTACAACACGACTATGGGTGTTGTAAAGGTGGTGCGTGGACAGCTTAACGCAACGCACGAAATATTCCTGTGCGAAATGGGCGCTAAGAATGTCGGTGAAATCAAGGAAATCTGCGATATAGTAAAGCCGAAGCACGGAATCATCACGTCGATAGGCCCTCAGCATCTTGAAACATTCAAGTCAATCGACAATATAATAAAGACAAAATTCGAGCTTGCCGACAGCCTTCCCGATAATGACGGCATTATATTCCTTAATTACGATAACGAATATATAGCAAAGCACGAGTGCAACAAGAACAAGGTGACCTATTCGCTCGGCGGCGGCACGGATTATTATGCGGACAATATTTCCGTCAGCGAGAACGGCACACAGTTCACGGTTCACAACGGTAATGAAGAAAAGCAGTTTACGACAAAGCTCATCGGCAGCCACAACGTACAGAATATAGTCGGTGCGATAGCCGTTGCAAATACTCTCGGCGTTCCGTTTGCTGACCTTGTTATGCCTGTCAAGCGTCTTGAATGCGTTCCGCACAGATTGCAGATAATCAAGGGTACAAACAAGACGATAATAGACGACGCTTTCAATTCAAATCCTACAGGCGCAAAGGCGGCTCTTGATACGCTCGCCGTATTCGACGGCTTTAAGATACTTGTTTCTCCGGGAATGGTTGAGCTTGGCGAAAAGGAATACGAGCTTAACAAGCGTTTCGGAGAACAGGCGGCTGAAATTTGCGACTTTGTTATCGCAGTAGGTGAACGTCAGGCAGTGCCGATAGTTGACGGTCTTAAGGCAAAGGGATACCCCGAAGAAAAGACATACGTTGCAAAGAATCTCAACGAGGCTCTTGCAAAGGTTGAAAATATAAAGACAGGCGGAGAAAAGAAGATAGTTCTTCTTGAAAACGATCTGCCGGATAATTATTGATATTGTGTGTAAAGCAAAAGTTTAAAACGAGGGAGATATTATGGACGTATTTTGCGATTACTGCGGAGCAAAGCTTGATGTAGAACACGAAAACTGCTGTATACAGTGCGGCGCACCGTTTGACAACAACGCAAGTGTAAAGGCATACCGTGAGGAAAAGAAAAGGAAAGAGGAAGAATACAGACGCAGACAAGAGATGCGTCAGAATGAGTATAATGCCTCACAACAGCCGTCACAGAGCAATGTAAACAATTCTCAGAATGCCTCCGCACAGAAGATAGCAAAGACGATTACAACTGTAATTATAATAGTGGTCTTTGCGCCTACGGTAATAGGTATCATTGTTTCCATATTCGGCGGAATTTTCTCAATGATCGCTGACAATTTTGACAACGCCGACTACGATTACATAGAAGAAATCTCATTTGCAGAAGAATCCTCAGCAACTCAGGAGGTACAGCGTGTAAACTTCAACGAAACCGCTCAGACAGACGAATACAGCTTTATCTGCGATGAGGTTTTCAGAACGGATATTATGTACGGCGGAGCGGATAAGGGCTATATGTATGTTGCGTTCCACCTGAAAGTCAAGAACACAACAGATGAAAAGCAGTGGCTTTCCAATGACCTTAATTGCGTCTATGACGGCGATATAGGCTGCGACAGAGCGTGGGCCTTTGACGAAGGAAAGAGCTTCAGCACTTCAGTGGCTCTCTCCGCAGGGATCGGCTCGGACGGCTATGTCTGCTACATAGTTCCCGAAAAAGCAAAGAGCGTTGTACTTTCATACGGCGATTATGTCAGAGTGAATATAGACCTGAGAAATCTCAGCTACAGGACGGAAAACTCGCAAACAAGCACAGATAATACTTAATTGACATAAAGAAAGGATAAGAACATGAAAATCAGAGTAGGTGTATTTTTCGGAGGAAAAAGCGTTGAGCATGAGGTGTCCATCATATCTGCACTTCAGGCTTGCAATTCCATAAACAAGGATAAGTACGAGGTGATACCCGTATACATTACAAAAAACAATGAAATGTATGTCGGAGAAAAAATAGGAAACATCGCATCGTACAGGAATCTGAAGTCGCTTCTCAAGGAAAGCCACAGGGTGATACTTGTAAACGACGGCGGAAAGGTACAGCTTGTGCTTTATCCCGGAAAGAGATTCGGCAACAACGTATATGCAACGATAGACGTTGCGTTCCCTATAGTACACGGTACGAACGTTGAGGACGGCGTATTCCAGGGATATTTACAGACAATCGGCGTTCCTTATGTCGGCTGTGATGTAATATCATCTGCTGTAGGTATGGATAAGTATGTTATGAAAACCGTATTCAAGGATAACGGCATACCCGTCCTTGACGGAACGGTGATCCATATAAGCGACTACGCAAAGGACGCAGACGCTGTAAAGGCGGATATTAAGGCGAAGATAGCATATCCGCTTATAGTAAAGCCGATAAATCTCGGCTCAAGCGTAGGAATTATGATAGCGCACAATGACGAACAGCTTGACGAAGCACTTGACAACGCATTTACCTATGCTTCAAAGCTGCTTGTCGAGCCTGCTATAACAAACCTCAAGGAAATCAACTGCTCGGTATGCGGCGACTATGCCACCGCTCACGCATCGGAATGCGAAGAGCCTGTAAACACCGACGAGATATTAAGCTACAAGGATAAGTATATCGCAGGCGATAAGGGTGGCAAGTCAAGCGGTATGGCAACGCTCAAGAGAAAGATACCTGCCGATATATCCGATGAAACAAGAGAGCAGATACGCACCCTTGCGGTAAAGGCATTCAGGTGTCTGGGCGCATCGGGTACGTCAAGAATCGACTTTATGATAGATATGGACAACGGCAACGTTTATCTGAATGAAATCAACACGATTCCGGGCAGCCTTGCGTTCTATCTGTGGGAGCCTGTCGGTGTGAAGTATTCCGAACTTTTAGACGAGATGATTTCGCTCGCATTAAAGCGTGAACGTGAAAACAAGGCGCTGACATTCAGCTTTGACACCAACATTCTTGACGGATTTACAGGCGGTAAGCTCGGCGGAACAAAAGGCGGAAAGCTGTAATCACGGCGAACCGTCAAAATTATAGGTGAGTGGGCTTGCCCCTCCCGTATTCAACTGCTTTTCTGAAACGAAAAATTCGGCAGGAATAAAAAGGAGAAGTATGAAAAAAGCATATATAATCAATCTTAAATACGGTATCTGGGAAAATCAGCTCTGGCTTGAAGCCGATGATAACGAGGTAATGCAGGAAAAGTGGGAAATAGCAAAAGCGAAGCTCACCGATGTTGCAACGGCTTGTCAAAGCTCGGGTGATTACTTCAACAAGGCGATAGAGCATTTCTCACAGTACGGCTTTTCAAGAATACAGAAGTGAGCCACCGATGAAAGAAATAAAGGTTACAAAAAACGACAGCGGTCAGCGTATTGACCGCTTTTTGTCTAAATCGTTTTCGCTGGGGCAGGGGCAGATTTGTAAGCTTGCCCGTAAGAACTGCATAAAGCTAAACGGCAAGAAATGCAAGCCCGACACGCATATTGCGGAAAATGACATAATAAAGCTGTTTATCCCCGATGAAATGCTGATTCCGAAAGCAAAGTCGGACCCCGATGATTTTACGGGTGTAAGCGATAAGATAGACATTGTCTACGAGGACGAAAATATTCTGCTTGTGGATAAGCCCGTCGGAATGGTAGTCCACGAGGACGAGAGCGGCGACAGCGACACGCTTATAAACCGCATCAAGAGCTATCTTTATCACAAGGGCGAATATCATCCGGAAAACGAGCTTTCGTTTGCTCCGGCACTGTGCAACCGCATAGACCGCAACACCTGTGGTATAGTGATTGCGGCGAAAAATGCCGAATCGCTCAGAATACTCAATCAGAAGATAAGGGACAGAGAGCTTACAAAGCTGTATCTGTGCATTGCCTGCGGTAAGGTAACTCCCGACAGCGCAACGCTTACCGCATATCTTGAAAAGAACAGCGACACCAACACGGTAAAAATCAGCGACAAAAAGACAAAAAGCAATCTCACGATAAAGACAAAGTACAAGGTCATAGCGTACAACGGCGAAAACTCGCTGTTAAAGGTCGACCTGCTCACAGGCAGGACGCATCAGATAAGAGCGCACCTTGCGTATATCGGTCACGCTCTGCTCGGTGACGGAAAATACGGGAACAACAAGCTGAACAAAAAGTACGGCTTCAAATATCAGGCGCTGTGCAGTTATGAGCTGCAGTTTAAATTCACTACCGATGCCGGCTGTCTTTCCTATCTTGACGGAAAATGCTTCAAAGCAAAAGCACCCGATTTTGTTAAAATGTTCGGAAGTAACATTAAGCTCTGACTGAGTGCCGTTCGGTCTGAAAGCGATATTACGGACAAAAATGCAGGAATTTTAAAAAAATCCGAAAAAAGTGTTGACAAAACTAAAAATCCGTGCTATAATATCATAGCACGATACGGAGAGGTATCGAAGTGGTCATAACGAGGCGGTCTTGAAAACCGTTTGGGGGCAACCCCACAAGGGTTCGAATCCCTTCCTCTCCGCCATATAAAGACACCATTGAAATCTGAACCCTTAAGTTCGGAGTCAATGGTGTTTTTATTATAAAATCCAGTATTTATGCGGCTTTTCGAGGTCGCATTTTCTTTTTGTCAGTCGGACTAAAAAACGAATAACTCGGATTTGGCAATCCGGAAAATTAAAAACAAACCTTTTTGAACCCTTTAGTCTGTCTGCACGTGTCTCAGAAATCCTTCAGTTTCAAGGCATATTCTTCTTCTTTCTGTTCGGGAGTCTTGTATTGCAATTTCTTGTGCGGGCGTTTGGTATTATAGAAAATCATGTACTTGTCCACCGCACTTCGAAAGTCTGATTCCGAGCGATACTTGGTGCGATATAACTCCTCCCGTTTCATAGAAGCAAAGAACGATTCCATTACGGAATTGTCATACGGCACATGCGCACGTGAAAAGGAGTGTGTGATGTTCAGAGACCGCATATAATCATTCATTGTTTTGGATCGGTAGTTGCTGCCACGGTCGGTATGGAAAACCAAACTTGAATCCGGCTGACGTGCTTTATATGCAATTTGAAAGGTTGATTTTACAAGCTGTGTGCTGTTGGTCTTGCTGATCTTATATCCCACGACCATACGGGAGAACAGGTCGATAATCACGCAAATATAATAAGCATTTTCGCCGTACTTGAAATATGTAACGTCGCTGACCCACACTTCATTCAGCTTGCACGTGTCAAACTCTTGGTTAAGGTGGTTTTTGTATTTGCGGCCTTCGTCCTCGTATAATTTCTTCGCCGACTGACGAATGCTGACTAACCCCATATCACGCATAAGCGTGCGTACCATTTCGTTACTGACTTTGAATCCTTCACTTTTCATAACTGCCGCAATTTTGGCAGCACCAAAAATCTGATTGCTTTCGTCGTAGATCTCCTGTATGCGAAGCCGTAGTTCTTCACGGCGTTTCGCATACCACGTGTTGTCTTTCTTGTTGCGGAGAACGTGGTTATAAAATGTTCCTCGGGGAATGTCAAACGCATCACAGATCACGTGCACGTTATATTTTCCGTAAAGCTGCTCGGCAGCATATAACCGTTGCCTCAATGGCGCTCTCGGCGTGCAGGGTGCAGATTTGAGAATTTCAACGATGCTCTCCAAACGTGCGACCTTGTTTTCGAGTAAATGGAAATTGCGGATGTCCACCTTTCTCCTATTGGCAGCGTTTTGTTCCTCTTGGTAAATGCGTAGCCAACTGTAAAAGGTACTCTTGGGTATACCGGTGTCAGCAAGGATATGTGCAGACGGCTCACCGGATATAACACGGTCAATGACCGCTTGCTTTTCTTCTTGGGTGTATGTTCTCATATTTTCAACTCCTATATTGAATGCATTGAAATAATTTTACGACATTTTCTGTAGGAATTGAAAGAAATGTGGAAATATGATATAGTTAGAAAAACAATCATTTTTATTTGATAAAAAGATTCACGACTTTTTATTAATTATAAGACCAACGCCGGAAAAAACGTACTTAATGGGTGAAAGCGCTTTTAGGTCTGACAAGGGAGGTGAACAACATGGATGATCGGAGAATCATAGAACTCTACTTTGAACGGGATGAGCAGGCAATCAAGGAAACGGATGCAAAGTACGGCAAGCTCTGCCACAGTATTGCCTATAACATTCTGAACAATCACGAGGATTCGGAAGAATGTGTCAACGATACATACGTGGGAGTGTGGAATGCAATTCCGCCTACAAGACCGAGTAATTTTATGTCCTTTGTCTGTAAGATTGCGAGAAACCTGTCTCTGAAGCGGTTGGAGTTTATGAAGCGTGAAAAACGGTCAGCGGATGTAATGTTGTCCCTGGATGAACTGGAATCGGTACTGCCGGATGATCGGTATGCCCCCGACGTGAGTGACGAGGACGTAGGCAAACTGGTCAGCCACTTCCTGCGCACACAAAAGGAGGACGTGCGAAATGTCTTTATCCGGAAATATTTCTACTTCGATTCTATCGGAGAAATTGCAGAGCGCTTTGGGTTTACCAAAAGTAAGGTCAAAAATATGTTGTTCTACACCCGAAACAAACTAAGGGACTATCTCATTAAGGAGGGCGTTGAAATATGAAAATACCGAGATTTTCTAATGCCATCGGTAACCTCGATGAGGATCTTGTCGAGGCGGCAGCAGAATGCAAGAAAAAACAAAATCATTTGCTCAAATTGGGTTCAATAGCAGCCTGCTTTGCTGTGATCATTGTTGTAGGCGCGCTTGTTCTTCCATCGCTTTTAGGCGGCGAACCTACACCAGGAGGCACAAACGATAGGTATAAAGACATTAACATTATGGCAGGCGAATCAGGAATTGTATGGCCATGGGAATATCAAACCGTTTTTGAGAAATACACTGAAGTAACAATTGACGGTATTGTATACCGAAGTCACGGTCGCCTTGTGTCTGAAGAACTCCTTGGCGATTTGATTGGAACATATACCGTATTGGGCATTGACGAAATTGAAGGAGATAGATACACTGAAAAATTTGAAGTGTATCAGTTAAAATATGCCGATAAGAGCCAGCTTGTCGCCGTGAGGATGGAAGGTAGTTGTTATACCTTCAAGAGGGATAATTATGAACCTCCGCACACGCTCGGTGAGCTCTTCAAGCTGGTAGACCTCCCAAAAGCAATTGAATTGAAGCGGTTCTCTGTAAACGGCGACAGTCCGAACAAAAAACACTATACACTGAGCAATGATGACTATGTATGGGAAGTTCTTGCCGGATGCGAAAATGCACCATTTGTTGAGGATGAGAAATGGGTTGCACATGATAGAGAGTATTACAGTTTTACGATCACATCTGAAACTCTCGGCGTATATAAAGTTGCCATGTATGTTACTGTAGATGGCTATCTGTGGACAAACGCTTTTAATTACCAATACCTCTTCAATATCGGAGAAGATGCAGCCAGTAAGATTATCAAATATGCAAAAGAGAATTCCACCGAAGCAGAGTATGAGCCGTATCAGAATACCATTGTCGGTAAGATTACGGAGATAACCGATGAGTATATTCTGTTAGACGATTCCATTCTCTGCGCCAATCCCGATGACGGAATCACGTACAAAATCCTTCTGAATGATCTGCGCATCTCCCGTTATGCAGAAAGCGGAGCTATCCGAGTGGGAGAAAATGTTCAGATAACATACGAAGGCGAAATTGACGAATCGAATACCATTGACAGTGCCATTTCCGCATCTGACGTGGTAATCTCCGGCGGGGATGTTCTTATTCCCGAATAATAAAATAAAAGTCGCATATATGATTAACCGAATATAAGTTTTTGCGAGAGTTCGAAGTCATACGCAAAACTGCCGAAAATATCTTTTTCGTAGCCCATAGACATAAATCCACCGTAATTTTGATAGAATTACGGTGGATTCAGACTGTCGATAAACCTATATAATTTTTGAAAATGGGGTCGCAGGGGCGTAGCCCCCGACAGGGTCTAGGGGCGGTAGCCCCAGTAAAATCCCCCTTTCCCGGGGAAAGGGGGCAGGGGGATAGGGGTAGTGAGTTAGAAGTTTGTTTCAAAAACATACTTTTTCTACAAACTGAATCCACCGTAATTTTGATAGAATTACGGTGGATTTTTTATTGTCCAAAAACCGCTTGAAATAAGACTTTTCAGCTATTCAGCCATATAATAAACCCCGTCACAGAGTGTTTCTGTGACGGGGTTTTGTGCGTTTTATATTCTGTATTTTTCTTAATGTTTAAAAATCAATAAATGTCTTTGTGCAAAGTCGCTTTAATTCAGCCCTGCCAGCATAATACTATGCGGCTTCACGGCAAATGCGCCTTTAGTCCGATAAAGCGGCTGAGCGTCCGCCTTTTTGCTGTCTGCGTAAATTTCCGCAGAGCGACCCGGATCGTATTTCAGCACCGTTTCTACCGGATTTATCACCAGTATCAGCCTATCGCCGTAATGCACCGCCAATGCAACGCCGCCGAGATCTTCATATTCCAAACGACTGCGAATATCGTGCGCAGTACGCAGTCTGAATTCCGGAAAGCGCTTTCGTATTGCGATAAGTCCACGGTAGTATTCCATAACACTACGATGAATGGTCACATCGTTCCACTTAATGCTGTTCACGCTGTCGGGAGAATTGTAGCTGTCGTGAACAAATCCTCCATCAGGCGACGGTTTACTGCGCAGTATCTCCTGCCCTGCCTGCATGAAAGGAATTCCCTGTGAAAGAAACACAAGAGCAGCCGCCAGCTTATCTACCGATACACGCTCCTGCCCCGAAGCCTCCGGCATAGAAATTCTCAGCTTGTCAAAGAGAGTGAGATTATCGTGCGCCTCAACATAGTTCACGACCTGCTGAGGAGTATCCGTCCAGCATTCAGAACGTTTTCTCTGCACATCCATACGGTAGATTCCGCCGGATATTACCGACTTCATCATCTCCGACAGCTCCGATGCGTTCCCGTTTACATAACCGCATTCCTCGTCCTCAAATACGGAGCCTTTAACACCGTCACGGAAATCATCTGAAAACATAGCGTACTGCGGCAGCTTTACTGCGTTCTTTTTCATTGCACGAAGCCTCTCGGGCAGTGGGCTTTTTCCCCCTGTCCAGCCTTCGCCGTAAAGTATTATAGAAGGATTTATCCTGCGTAACTTCTCGGCCGCAGTATTCAGCGTATGAATATCAAGCAGACCCATAAGGTCGAAACGGAATCCGTCCAGCTTGTACTCCTTTGCCAGATAGCAAAGGCTGTCCACGATGAATCGGCTCGCCATAGCACGTTCGCTCGCAAATTCGTTTCCGCACGCAGAACCGTTCGAAAGACTGCCGTCCTTGTTGTGACGGTAGTAGTACTCAGGGAAGGTCTTTGCAAACGGGGAATCTTCCGTGCTGTAGGTGTGGTTGTAAACCACGTCCATTATCACACCCATTCCCTTTTGATGTACTGCGTGGATAAGCTCCTTGAACTGTCTTACCCTGTCGGTACCGTTGTTTGGATCGGTAGTGTAGCTTCCCTCGGGAATATTGTAGTTGAGCGGATCGTATCCCCAGTTGAAGCCTGCCTCGGGGTCGTTCTCGTCTATCGTCTGGGAGTCAAACACCGGAAGCAGATGAATATGCGTAACACCAAGTGAAGCAATGTAGTCAAGTCCCACAGTGTCACTGAAGCCGTTCGTCACCCTGTTCTCGCAGAATGCGCCGAACTTTCCTCTAAGAAGGAAATTTGCACTTTTATCGGAGGAGAAATCACGGACGTGAAGCTCGTATATCACTGCGTCCGTGTAGCTTTCAAGTGTAACAGGACGGTCGCTGTCCCAGCCGGCAGGATCTGTGCGCATTAGATCGACCACCATTCCCCTGATACCGTTTGCACCGGCCGAGCGTGCGTAAATATCTATCGTTTCACGGGTCGAGCCATCAAAGGTGAATTCATAGGTATAGTACATTCCGTGCAGGTCGCCGGGTACAGTAACCTCCCACACGCCTTTGTCCCTGCTCATTTCAGTAACGGAATGCGGCAGATTTGCCTTTGCGCTGAGATACAGCTTCAGCACGGCTCTCTGTGCCGTCGGGCTCCACACTCTGAACGTAGTCTGAGACTTGGAATAAAGTGCGCCAAGCTCCCCGTCATACGCATATTCCCTGTCGATAAGGTCAAAATCAGGCAATATATCCATAATTACCTCCGTAGTTATTTTCCGGTAAGAAATGCAATGCTGTACGCAGGCATTTTAAGACCACCGTCAAGCAGGACCTCCTCTGCTGAATCAACAGTCAGATATCCCCGTATCTGCATTTCGGAAAGTCCGTCAAGCTCCGTGATCTCTTTGCTTTCATCGGAGTAGTTATAAACAATCACAATACTGTCGCCGTCAAATGTGCGGCGTACTGCCGCAATATCCTGTCCCGGCACTGTCAGCACTTCGGTCGTACCTCTTGCAATGCAGGGGTTTTCGTTGCGTATCCTGAGCGCACGCTTGTAGTAATTCAATATGGAATTCTCGTCTGCAAGCTGTGTCTGCACATCGGCAAAACGGTTTTCCTGCCGCTCCATATCAGGCGGTCCGTATGTAAGTCCCGTACCCTCGCTGTCCCATATCATCGGGGCACGCTTATTCTCGTCACGTCCGCTTCCGGAAAGGCCTATCTCGTCACCGTAATACACGAAAGGCGAACCGGACATTGTGAGCAGTAATCCTGCCGCCGCCTTTATTTTCGTTTCGTTATATCCGAGTATGCCTGCGCCACGGTTGGTATCGTGATTTCCTATGAACGGTGCGTCAATTGCGGTATCGCTGTAGGAAGCCAGCTTCTGTTCGACAGTCACCATTGCCTGTGCAAAGGATTTAACCGAGTTATCAGCGCCCTTACCATTGATAGTCTTGGCGATTTTTCCGCTTTCCTGTGCCATAGTGAAGCCGAATACGCTGTCAATCCCGGAGCTGTAGTATTTAGTATAGTTTGTGAAGCTCTCCCACACCTCTCCGACAACGTAGCATTTCGGGTCAACTGTCTTGCAGTGCTTCATAAATTGATTCAGCACCTCGATATTCTTTTCGGGGTTGCCGCTGAAATACTCCTTGACAGCGTCCAGACGGAATCCGCCTGCACCCTTTTCCAGCCAGAAGTCAGCTATCTTCTCAAACTCACTGCGCACCGCAGAATTATCAAGATTAAGCTCCGGCATCTGCTCTGAGAAAACCGCCTGATACCACCGGTTCGAGCCTATTCTGTACCAGGAGTTCGTTCCGACAGGCTTCTCGTCCGTAAAATAATAATAGTCGATGTATTTATCATGCACAGGGCAGATGTTATCGTTAAGGCAGGGCTTGTCTTTAGCCGCACCGCACGGATCGCTGCGCAGGCTCTTTGAAGCGTGCTTGAACCACTCGTGCTCGTTGGAGCTGTGATTCATCACAAGGTCTATCAACAGCTTTATTCCACGCTTTTTGCACTCTGCGGTAAGCTTCTCAAAATCCTCCATCGTGCCGTACTGCTCGTCAATGGCATAATAATCCTTTACGCTGTACTTGTGGTAGGAATCCGATGGCATTATAGGCGAAAGCCATATACCGTTGAAGCCCATATCCTGAATATAGTCCAGTCTGGATGTGACTCCTGCAAGGTCGCCTATACCGTCACCGTTGCTGTCGCAGAACGAATAAACGAACACCTGGTAGTAATTACGGTAGTTATCATCTATCACATTCAGTTCGTATTCGTAACGGTATGACGGAGCCTGCGGCTGCGAGCTTTCCGACATAGTTTCCTCCGGTGTACTGCACCCGGATAAAAGAATAGCCGCCGCCGTAACAGCGGCTGCGGCTGAAAGTAAAAATCTTGTATTTTTCATTTGTCTTCCTCGGGCAAAATTCTCTTGGCTATCAATTTCACGGATTCTCTCTCGATAAGTTCGGGGCGAAGGCTGACCGCTTCTATCGAGATACCGCTGTTCATCTGCTGAAGCATTACGAATGCGGTCTTTCCGATATGTATTCGGTTCTGATACATCGTTGTAATACGGGGTTGCGAATATTCTGACACGGGGAGGTTGTCGTAGCCTGTCACGCTTATATCCGTAGGTACGACATAGCCCGCTTTTTCAAGCTCCTGCACTGCAGAGCAAGCTAACAGGTCGCTGATACAAACCACTGCGGTGACTCCTGTCTGAGCTATCGGAAGGATCCTCTTTCGTGTGCCTTTCGCAGAGAAATGTCCGTATCTGACAGCATCTTTATCCTCCTCAAGCCCAAGTTCTTTCAGTGCGTCGGAATACGCCTGATAGCGTTCCTGCGTGACGATACTGTCCTCCTCGCCGCCTAAAAATCCGATCCTGTCATGACCTCTCATCCAGAGATACTGCACCATCTGCCGAATTCCGCCTGCACTGTCGCATCCGACACGAGCCGCCAGCTGATAATCGACATTGTTATCAAGTATCACAAGCGGGATATTCAGGCTGCGTATATGCTCAATGAACACATGGTGCGGCTTGAAGCCGAGGAAAACCGCTCCCTCGCAGTTTCCCCCCGACACGATAGAATAGTAGTTGCCGCTTTTCAGTTCGGCATTGCTTATAGCAGTGATATTTACCCCGATACCGTGTTCCGCAGCGGCGGCCTGTAATCCGAGAATGATCTCATAGCCGAACTGATCCACCTTGTCATAGTGGATACTTCCGTAAATAAAGACAACTATCGACTTAGTATATGAAACGTGCTTTGCCTTTACCTGATACCCCATCTCGCTGGCACAGGCAAGCACACGCTCACGGGTCTTTTCGCTGATGTCGGTAGCACCTGAGATGGCCTTCGAAACTGTACTCTTTGCCATACCGAGCCTGTCGGCAATATCCTGGATAGTTACGTTCTTGACTGCCATAAGATCCCCCCGGAAAAGTGATTTTGCTTTATATTTATAATAGATATTAACCCTTTACTGCACCGCCGGTAACACCGCTGACATAGTACTTCTGCATAACTATGAACAGCGCACCGATAGGAATGGATACCAGCACTGCCGCCGCAGCGAACTGCGTATAGTAGGTACCGATGAACTCACGCTCAAGCATCTTGAACATACCAAGCGCAACAGTATAACTGTCGTAGTTTGCACCGCAAATCATACTTGGGAAGATGTAGTCGACCCAGGGAGCCATGAATGTAGTGAGTATCGTATATACGATGATGGGCTTTGAAAGCGGGATAGTGATGCGGAAGAACACCTGTGACCTGGTTGCACCGTCAAGGTACGCAGATTCGTCAAGGGATTTCGGAATAGTATCGAAGAATCCCTTTGCGATGTAGTAGGTAAGTCCGGAACCGCAGATGTAAACCAGCGTCAGACAAACAAGCGGATTCTCAGTGAGACCAAGACCCTTAAGGATATAATAGATAGCGACCATAGACATGAATCCCGGGAACATTCCGAGAATCAGTGCAATGTTCATCATAGGCTTACGCATCTTGAATCTCAGTCGGCTGAGAGCGTAGGACACCGCAAGCACAATGAACGTTGAGCCTATGCAGGATACCACCGCCACGATAAACGTGTTGATAAACCATTTTGTGAACTTGAACTGCTGATCCACCAAGATCAGCTTCGAGTAGTTATCAAGCGTGAAGCTCTTGGGCCAGAAGTAGCTTGTATATGAACCTGGCTCTGCACGAAATGACGTCAGGATTATCCAAAAAAGCGGAAGTATCCACATCAAACCCAGTATCAGAAGCACGATCTGTATAACGATATTAATCGTGCGCTGTCTTTTTTGGTAGGAGTACGATTGTTTTCTTATCTCTCTCATTACTGGAACGCCTCCTCATTCTTATAGGATGCGGATCTGCGGAAGGTTATCAGCGAAAGCAGCGAGCAGATGATGAATACCAGAATACCTATCGTTGCGGCGTAGCTGTAATCCCTTGAGTTGACCGTCAGCTTATACAGCCAGGTAACGAGCAGATCGGTCTTTCCTGCCTGGTAGTAATCCAGTGTTGCCGGAGTACCGCCGGTAAGGAAGTAAATAACGTTGAAATTGTTTATGTTGCCGACAAGCTGTGTAATAAGGTAAGGTGTAGTAACGAACAGCACATACGGCATAGTTATCTTTCTGAACATTACAAACGGAGAAGCACCGTCAATCCTTGCCGCCTCATACAGATCGTCGGGAATATTCATAAGAATACCCGAAACGATAAGCATCGTATACGGAATACCTATCCACAGGTTTACGGCTATGATCGTCATTCTTGCCCACATCGGATCGGTGAAGAACGGCAGCGGAGCCGAGATCCATCCAAGCTCCTGAAGAAGTACGTTCACAGGACCAGCTTCAGCAAAAACATTCTTCATTACCAGCAGTGAAACGAACTGCGGTACTGCAATGGCGAGTACAAAGAGCGTTCTGTAGAATGCCTTGAACTTGACGCCCTTCTTGTTGATGAGCATCGCAAGAATTATTCCGAGGAAGTAGTTAAGGAACGTTGCGAAAAATGCCCATACCAGTGTCCAGCCGAGTACCGGCCAGAAAGTGTTGCCGATAGTGGAATTGCTTCCGAGAATAGTTTTGAAGTTATCAAATTCTATCCAGGTGAACAGATTTGCAGGCACCTGGTGATCCTTATCATAGTTGGTGAACGCCAGCGAGATCATATATACCAGCGGAACTATCGTGAATACCACGATGCCGGATACGGGAATGAAAAGAAGCGTCTTGTGGAACTGTCCGTCCAGAAGCGACTTCAAATCGTCCACTAAGCCCGGCAGCTTCTTGCCGGATTTTTTAATCTGCTGTGCGCTGTACGCCGACTTTATGTTATGTACCCACATGAATATGAATGCCAGAGTTACGAACAGTGCAAATATTCCGTAAAGGAGAATAAGCATTGAGTTGTCGCCGTTTTCACGCATTACATCAATGCCGAGCGTTTCATCGAAGTACCAGCCTCTCTGCACCGTACCGAGATTTCTGAGCCCTGCTATAAAGCCGAGTCCCGAGTCAATCATAAAGCCGATATACGCTACCTCTGCGGCAATGAATATCAGCCCCTTGATTATCTGACCTCGGAACAGGTTTCCTGCACCCATTATAATATATGAGAGCTTGGTGAGAGCGTCACCGTGAACAAATGTGCTTCCGAGCCAGCCAAGACCCCTGCCGATCATTTTTATAAAACGCCATACGGCGCCGGGCGCCCCGATCACGAAATTAGCGACGCCTTTTCCGATGGCTACAAAAAATTCTGCTATTTTAACAAGTATTTTCTTGTACCACGGAAGAGCGTAAAAATCAAGACTTGTCATTGCAGTTACCTCCTTGAGTAGTATTGAAGCTTTGTGCAGTTTCAATGCAGCCTTCCCGGAGGATCTGATCAACACATATAATAACCGGATAAAATTATGCAACCGATATTGTTCTGTGTCAAGTATTCAGGAAGCATTGAAACTGCATAAAGCACGTTCCGATTCTGTGGGCGGCTGTCACGCCGCCCACGAAGAAATGGAACCTGGAGAAACATATATACTTATTGGTGAATTACCTTAAATGCTTTTTTGTCAGCTGAGTGTTGCGAGAACTGCCTCAACATAAGCGTTCAGCTTATCCTGGAGATTGCTCTTTGTGCAGGTACCTGCGATAATTTCCTGACCGAAAGCCTCAGCGGGTGTCCAGTAGTTCTGGACCTGACCGATAGAAGTCTGAACGGTTGAGTACTTAGCCTGCTGTGCAAGAGCGCCTACAGCGATGTTGGAGTTCATAGTAGCTGAGTCGCTTGCAAGCTCAACGTTTGTGGGAGCGTATGAACGAACCTCGAATCTGGTCTTCTGGTTGTCCTTATTAGTGAGCCACTCAGCAAGAGCCATTGCGTCAAGCGGGTTCTTGGTTTCAGCGTTTACGCCCATGATCTTGAAGTTAGCCATACTGCCCATCTGAACGGTTTCGCCGTTTGAGAGTTTGAACTCGGGGAGCTTTGTAGCTGCGTAGTTATCGCCGAGAGATTTCTGGATTTCGCCTGCGTTCCATACACCGGAAACTGCAGCTGCCAAAGTACCCTCTGCAAAGCCTGCCTTTACAAGCGAGTCATCAAAGTTGGCGCCGAACTTGGGGTTTGCTACCAGGTCGATGAGATATTCGCCTACCATATAGCCACGCTCGTTATTGAAATCGCACTTTGTGGGATCGGTTCCGTCATCACCGAACAGCTTGCAGCCTGCGCCGAAGAAGAAGCCTGCCTGATACCAGCCGTCATCTGTATTGAAAGCGAAGTTTGTTGTAACGCCGTCGATATTCTTCGACATAATGCCTTCGATAGACTTTACATCATCCTCTGTCAGCTTGGACTTGTCGTAGTACATAAAGTAGGTATCGGATACATAAGGATAGCCGTAAAGCTCGCCGTTTATCGAAGCCGCTGAAATAGAAGCTTCAGAATTTTCCGCAACGATCTGATCCTTATTCTTTGTTACTCTGTAGAGTGCGCCTGCGTTCACCAGTATAGCGGTCTGGTCCGAAGCGAAAGCGAATACGTCAGCCGCCGCCGAGATGTCCTTGTTAACTTCCTTCTGAGCGTCTGCCTCGCTGACAACGCCGTAGGTGAAGGTGTAGGTCTTTTCGGGATTTGCAGCTGCAAATTCGTCACACATCTTCTTGATCAGTTCCTGATCCTCCTGCGGACCCCATACCGTGAGGCTAACCTTCTCGCTGCTGGCGGTGGATTCGCTGCCGCCTGAAGAAGCTGTGCTGTTGCCTGCCGCAGAGCCGCTGTCTGTACTGCTTGTGCCGCTTGTGCTGTTGCTTGAGCAGCCGGCCAGCATTACGCCTGCCATTGTCATAGAAGCTATTGCTGTCATGATCTTCCTGTACTTCATAATTAATTCCTCCTGAATATAATCACTTGCTTACTTTTATTGCATTTCGAAACTTTCGCCTTGTTTCGAAACAAAAATCCTAAAATCAAAAGCAGGCTGTCTGTGCTACCCTGCTGATTCTGCTTTGTTTCGAAATTTGATTACTTGGTTCGAAATTCTGGTTTAATTATAACAGATTTTTTTGCTCTGTCAAGCGAATTTATACAATTATTTTTAAAAATTAAAAAAACAATTGTAAATTTGTCATAATAGCCAATTACCATCTGTCGCTTTTGTGGATAATGGCAACGTTTCCGGTGAAACGTTGTTACAATCCATATAACACGTTTCACTGCAAACGAAACCGAAAATAAAATCCGATACAAAACTCGGTAAATTACACCTTGCCGATATGCCATATATCCTTCGCATATTCAGCGATGGTGCGGTCTGAACTGAACTTACCCGCACAGCAGATATTCAGCCAGCACTTCTTTGCGAACGCAAGTTCGTTGCTGTAGTCACGGTTTACTGCCAGCTTTGCCTTAACATAGCTGTCAATGTCGCCCAGAAGGTAGTAATTATCGGGAACGTGCCAGCTTGCGCCCTCCATAAGTGCGAAATAAAGTTCTCTGAACACGCCGCTTCCGCCGTCGGAAACGGTACCGTCAATAAGTGCGGATACCACACGCTTGATCTTCGGATCGCTCTCTGTAATGTCACGGGGAACGTAGTGCGGCATAATCTTCTCCAGTTCTTCTACAGTAGCGCCGAAGATATATTCGTTCTCTGCACCGGCTTCCTCAGCAATCTCAACGTTAGCACCGTCCAGTGTGCCGAGCGTTACTGCGCCGTTGAGCATAAACTTCATATTGCCTGTACCTGACGCTTCTGTACCCGCCGTGGAGATCTGCTCGGAAATATCAGCCGCAGCCACCAGCTTCTCCGCATAGGAAACACGGTAATTGCTCACGAATACCACTCTCAGCAGATCCTTTGTATCCGGGTCGGAGTTCACGAGCTTTGCTACCTCGTTAATAAACTTGATAATGCCTTTTGCACGGTAATATCCGGGTGCGGACTTTGCACCGAAAATGAATGTAGTGGGAGTGAAATCTCTGAGATTTCCATCCTTTATCTCGTAGTAAAGATACAGTATCGAGAATGCGTTCAGAAGCTGACGCTTGTATTCGTGCAGACGCTTGATCTGAATATCAAAAACGGATTTCGGGTCGATTTCAATTCCCTCCGATTTCTTGATAAAGTCGGCAAGCTGCTGCTTCTTAGCGTGCTTTATATCTATAAAGCGGCGAAGCACACTCTCATCGTCTGCATACTTCTTAAGGCCGCTTAGCTTGTCAAGGTCGGTTACCCAGCTGTCATCACCGAGCAGTTCGGTAATGAGTGCGGAAAGCTCACGGTTGCACAAAGCCAGCCATCTGCGCTGTGTGATGCCGTTTGTCTTGTTCTGAAATCTCTCGGGGTACAGCTCGTACCAGTCCTTCAGCACGGTAGTCTTTAACAGTTCTGTGTGTATAGCCGCAACGCCGTTCACATAGGAAGAACCGAATACCGCAATATTTGCCATATGCACGGTGCCGTTCTTTATAAGACGCATAACCGCACGTTTATCCTGTGGAACATTCCTGCGGTGCATTTCGGATTCGAATGCCTCGTTGAGCATTATCATCACGCTGTACACTTCGGGGACTATTTGTTCGATAAGTCTGCTGTCCCACTTCTCAAGCGCTTCCTGCATGATGGTATGGTTGGTGTAGTTGAACACCTTCTTTGCCGCTTCGAAAGCCTTGTCAAACTTCCAGCCCTCGTCACGCATTACCACACGGATAAACTCCGGCAGAGCGATAACGGGATGAGTATCGTTCATCTGAATGCAATTGTAATCAGCAAAATTCTCCATTGTGCCGAAAATCGCCTTATGCTTTCTGATAAGATCGGCAACTGCGGCGGCACTGAAGAAATATTCCTGCTTCAGTCTGAGTATCTTTCCTGCCTCTGTTTCGTCATTGGGATAAAGCACACGGGAAATGTCCTCGGCGGCACGCTTCTTTTCTCCGGCTTCGGTAAACTTACTGCGGTTGAACAGGTCAAAATCGAACTCATCGTCGGTTTCAGCCTGCCAGAGTCGCAGAGTGCCTACATTCTCAGTGCCGTATCCGATAACGGGATAGTCATAGGGAACTGCATTAACATCGCCGTCAGCGAAGTGTATCACAACAGTTTCCTGCTCACGACGAACGCTCCACGGGTCGCCGTATCTCTGCCAATCGTCAGCAGTTTCGGTCTGGAATCCGTCCTTGATGCCCTGCTTGAACAGACCGTACTTATAGCGTATTCCGTAGCCGTCCAGCGGAAGATCAAGTGTAGCCGCACTGTCCAGAAAGCAAGCCGCAAGTCTGCCCAGACCGCCGTTACCGAGAGCGGCATCCTCGACCTCCTCGAATTCGGATATATCCACGCCGAGCGATTTCAGCTCCTCAGCTGTGCTGTCAAGTATCCCAAGACACAGCAGGTTGTTGTATATTGCACGACCCACCAGAAATTCCATAGAGAGATAGCTTGCCTTGCGTGCTTTATCGTGTGCGACCCGGCTCTTGTCCCACACAGGAGAAAGCTCATCCATAACGAGTTTTGAAACTGCACAGTGCAGTTGATTTGCCGTCAGTTCCCTCGGCTGTGCGTGATACTCCTTCTCACAGAGGGAAACGAGCTTCTCCTTGAAATTTTCAATCTTCATATTATGCTCCTTTCATTATCGTTTTTTTCTTGATTTTTTAACGGGAGGTTTTCTGTTGCTTATTTCAGTCAGTCTGTCGAGGTACGCCGCACTCTGAGCGGTAAAGTCGCTCTCCAGTGTCCTCCAGCGCCAGTTATTTCCGATGGTGGAGGGTACGTTTATGCGTGCCTCAGTTCCGAATCCGCACAGTTCCTGCATTGTAGTCATAGCCATATCTGCGGTGCTTTTCCAGGCGATGTCGATGAATGCCTCGGGAAGCTCTGCCGCATGGCGCACCCTGAGATATTCCTTCACGAACTGCTTTGTTTTACGATCAAGGTTGTTAAACCAGCCAAGCGCCGTATCGCTGTCGTGAGTGGATGTATACACAACGCAGTTCTGCGATGTGTAGTTCTGCGGAAGATACTCGCTCTTTCCTGTAGGGTCGAAAGCAAACTGCAGTACCTTCATTCCGGGATATGCCGCCTGCTTGAGAAGTTTTCTCACAGACGGAGTGATTATTCCCAGATCCTCCGCTATGATACCGCCCTTTCCGGTTTCTCTCTTAATGACATTGAACAGATCGTATTTCGGACCCTCGTGCCACTCGCCGCCGTGTGCGGTCTTGCTACCGAACGGTATGGCATAGTAGCTGTTGAAACCGATGAAGTGATCTATGCGGACAATATCATACAGCTTCTTTGCGAAGCTCATTCTGCCGACCCACCAGCGATAGTTTTCCTGCTTCATTCTGTCCCAGTCGTAGATGGGGTTGCCCCACAACTGCCCGTCATCCGAGAATGCGTCCGGAGGGAATCCTGCAACGACGGTAGGCACTCTGTCACGGTCAAGCTGAAACAGCTGCGATTCGCACCAGACATCCGCACTGTCAAGGGCGCAGTATATCGGAATATCGCCGATAATCTGTATCCCGTTGTCATTTGCGTACTTCTTCAGCTTGTACCACTGACGGAAGAACTCGAACTGAAGGAATGCGTAGAATTCCATATCCTTTGCGTACTTCTTCTTTGCGGAATATACCGCTGTTACATCACGCAGGCGAAGCGGTGTTTCCCACTCGCACCAGCTTTTACCGCCGTGTGCGTCCTTTAGTGCCATGAACAGCGTGTAATTCTCAAGCCACGGATTTTCGGCAACGAATGTCTTATATTCTTCGGAAACGTTACCATTCCTGCCCTTAGAAAAGCGCCCGAATGCGAGCCTCATCACTTTATAGAAGTTCTCGTACATCGTGGCGTAGTCGATATATCTCGGATCCTTGCACCAGTTTATATCTGCATATTCCTTATGCTTCAGAAGCCCCTCCTCCTCCAGCGTCTCAAGGCTGATGAAGTAAGGATTTCCGGCATATATGGAAAAGCTCTGGTACGGCGAATCGCCAAAGCTCGTCTGTGACAGCGGAAGTATCTGCCACAGACTCTGACCGGCGCTTCTGAGCCAGTCAACGAATTTATAGGCTTCCCTGCCCATCGTGCCGATGCCGTATTTGTTCGGCAGTGACGCAATGTGCAGTAAGATACCGCTTTTTCTCATGTTGACCTCCAACAAAATCTATATTCTGCCCATTGAGCCGCCCGATCTGAACTGCGCCCTGAGCGTTACATGGCTCGCCTCGGCGCCGTCTTCGATCATATTCACCAGCATACGCACAGACAGACTTGAAATCTGGTGGATCGGCTGGGCTAATGTTGCTATTCTGGGGTTGCTGTATTCAGACAGTTCGATTCCGTCGAAGCCAAGCACCGAAATATCCTCCGGCACACGCTTACCCATATCGAGAAATGCCCGTACAGCGCCCACGGCGATAATATCCGACATGGCGAATACCGCCGTCATACCCTTGCACTTGTGATAAAGAGCCACTGCCGCCTCATAAGCAGAGCTGAACGTATATGCACAAAGTTCGCTGTCGGGAATATCCGCACCCCGCTCAGAGCATACACTGCAAAAACCGCCGTAACGCAATCCCGAAGGACCGTAGGAGCTGAGGTCGCCGCCGAGTATCCCGACTTTTTTGTGACCACGGTCGAACAGCTGTTCTGCCGCCGCCCTGCCGCCGTCATAGTCGTCAACGCTGACGGAGGAAAGGTTTTCAAAGCCAAGCTCCTCAGCGTTTGCCGTACTCAGTATACAGGGCAGTTTTATCCGTGCAAAGCTCCTTTTGAAGTTTCGCATATCACCGCCGAGAAATATCACCCCGGCAGGTCTTAACTCCGTGCAGAGCCTTGACGCAAACTGCACCTCGTCCTCCTGCTCGTCAATGTGGTTCACTGCAATCTGAAATCCTGCGGAAGAAGCCGCTATCTGTATCTGCTCGATGAGCGGTGAAAAGAACAGGTTACTGCTGCCGTTAACGATGAGCAGTATGGTCTTTTCTGCGCTCCTGCGCATACGGCGTGCATTGCCGTTAGGCGTATAGTTATACTGACGGATAACCTCGTTTATGCGTTCTTTGGTCTGTTCGCTTATCTCATTACTGCCGTTAAGCGCCCGTGAAACCGTGCTCACGCCGCAGCCGGCAAGTCTGGCAATATCCTTTATAGTCAATGGCTCACCTGTTGTCTGAATTAAATTACCGAAAACGTTTCCGGCAGTTTGATTGTAGCATAAATCAACCTGTTTTTCAAGAGATTCTGAAAATTTTCCATTTTGCACAATTCTGCATCGTATTCTTCGGTAAATACGCACAATTCCTGTTCCGAAAGCGCTTTCCGGTTTATCGGAAAATGTGGGGACAGATGCCGAAGTGCTGTTTTGCCGTGCAACCGCCCTGCGACCCGTTTTTTTAATTTTTTATATCTAAGGAATTGTGTCGCACCTATATTTCGCTCTGTATTCCGAACAGCAGAACTGACATCGTGCTATCGAAAAATTATATAATTATCCTTGACAAATACCCCCTGGGAGTATATAATATAAATACCCCGTGAGGGTATATTAAAGCTACAGCAAAAATTCAGAGGTAACGCTATGAGTGAAAATAAAATCGAAAATAAAAGAGCGGTCAAAAAAGTCTGTCCGTGTTGCGAAAAGCATACCGTAAGGGACGAAAAGCACAAAAAGGCGCTTCTTAACCGCCTTAAACGCATTGAAGGACAGGTGCGTGGCATCGAGGCTATGATTGAGAATGACGCATACTGTAACGATGTGCTTATTCAATCCGCCGCCGTCAACGCCGCAATGAATGCCTTCAATAAGGAACTGCTGGCAAGCCATATAAGAGGCTGTGTTGCAAGAGATATAAGAGAAGGCAGGGACGAGGTCATAGACGAGCTTGTCGCAACTCTGCAAAAGCTGATGAAATAGCGTCAGACGGACATAATATAAAGATATACAGCAAAAGAAAGAGGGTCTTATTATGGAGCAGTACGATGTTACAGGCATGAGCTGTGCCGCCTGCAGTGCAAGAGTGGAAAAAGCGGTCGGCAAGGTAAAGGGCGTAACCTCGTGTTCGGTGAGCCTGCTTACAAATTCAATGGGTGTCGAGGGTACAGCGTCACCGCAGGAAATAATCTCTGCGGTTGAAAAGGCAGGCTACGGCGCAAGGCTGAAAGGCACAAAAACGGAAAATACCGATACCGATGGCGGTTCACTGCGTGATACCGAAACGCCCGGTCTTAGAAAAAGGCTGATAGCGTCACTCGTTTTTCTTGTGATACTGATGTACTTCTCAATGGGTCATATGATGTGGGGATTTCCGCTTCCGTCGTGGTTTGACGGAAACCATGTCGCTATGGGTCTTGTGCAGTTGCTGCTAAGCGCAATTATAATGGTTATAAACGGCAAGTTCTTTATAAACGGCTTCAAGGGATTTATCAACCGCTCGCCGAATATGGATACGCTTGTGGCACTCGGCTCGGGTGCGTCATTTGTATGGAGCGTATACGCCCTGTTTATGATGACCGATGCACAGCTTCACCAAAATGCAGATGCCGTTATGATGTATATGGACGAGTTCTATTTTGAATCGGCGGCTATGATACTGACGCTCATCACAGTCGGAAAACTGCTCGAAGCCCGTTCCAAAGGCAAAACCACCGATGCGTTGAAAGGACTTGTAAGCCTCGCCCCTAAGACCGCAAACGTAATACGAAACGGCACAGAGCATACTGTTCCTGCCAAAGAAGTGATGAAGGGCGATATATTCGTTGTACGTCCGGGCGAAAGCATACCCGTTGACGCAGTAGTAACAGACGGCGAAAGCACAGTCAACGAATCCGCACTGACAGGCGAAAGCATACCGGTAGATAAGACGGTCGGAGATAATGTTTCGGCGGCTACCATAAATCAGACGGGCTTCATCACCTGCAGGGCTACCCGTGTAGGCGAGGATACCACCTTATCGCAGATAATAAAAATGGTGAGCGATGCGGCGGCAACAAAAGCGCCCGTTGCGAAGATTGCCGACAAGGTATCGGGAATATTTGTTCCGACCGTTATTGCAATTGCCGTTGTCACTACGATAGTGTGGCTCTTGCTCGGACAGGATTTCGCTTATGCTCTGGCGAGAGGAATATCGGTGCTTGTTATAAGCTGTCCGTGTGCACTCGGACTTGCCACTCCCGTTGCGATAATGGTAGGAAACGGTGTCGGCGCAAAGAACGGCATTCTTTTCAAGACCGCCGTTTCGCTTGAGCAGACAGGAAAAACTCAGATAGCCGTGCTTGATAAAACAGGCACCGTAACAGCAGGAGAGCCGGTCATAACGGATATAATCCCTGCGGAAGATGTTGCCGAAAACGAGCTTCTTAGCCTTGCACTGTCGCTTGAAGCAAAGAGCGAACACCCGCTTGCAAAAGCGATAAACGTTTACGGCACACAGCACGAAGTAACGGCACAGAATGTCGATAATTTCAAGGCACTCAGCGGAAACGGACTTACAGCTACCATCGGCAGTGATACGCTTTACGGCGGAAGTCTTAAGTTCATCGGTGCAAAGATCGCTGTCGGTGACAGAATAAAGTCTGAAGCGGACCGTCTTTCAGGCGAGGGCAAAACTCCACTGCTTTTTTGCAAAAACAACCGTATGCTCGGTATGATAGCAGTAGCCGACACGATAAAGAGTGACAGCCCCGATGCAGTAAAACAGCTCAGAAATATGGGCATACGGGTAATAATGCTGACAGGCGATAACGAGCGCACCGCAAAGGCAGTAGCCAAAAAAGCAGGCATTGACGAGGTGATAGCGGGCGTTCTCCCCGACGGAAAAGAGGCGGTCATCCGCTCGCTCAAGGCACAGGGTAAGGTCGCTATGATAGGCGACGGCATAAATGACGCACCTGCGCTTACCGCCGCAGATACAGGCATCGCTATAGGCGCAGGAACAGACGTTGCGATAGATGCCGCCGATGTTGTGCTGATGAAGAGCAGACTTACCGATGTTCCTGCGGCGATAAGGCTTTCCCGCTCGTCACTGCGTAATATACACGAAAATCTTTTCTGGGCATTCATCTATAACGTTATCGGCATTCCGCTTGCCGCAGGCGTATTTATTCCGCTCGGGCTTACGCTTAATCCTATGTTCGGTGCGGCGGCGATGAGCCTTTCCAGCTTCTGCGTCGTATCGAATGCGTTAAGGCTAAATTTCTGCAGGCTGTACAGCACAAAGCACGACAGAAAAGCAAAGCCGATAAATAATATTGCAATACAGCCGTCCGACACGGCGAAAATAACAAAGACGATAAAAATAAAGGGTATGATGTGCGAAAAATGCGAGCATCATGTAAAGACTGCGCTTGAGGCTATTCCGCAGGTGGCAAGCGCTGTAGCTAGCCATACAGACGGTATCGCAGTGGCTGAGCTTTCAGGCGAAGTACCCGACAAACAGCTTAAAAAAGCCGTTGAAAACAGCGGCTATAAAGTAATATCAATAAAGTAACGGAGGAATTTACAATGGTAAAGACAACACTTAAAATTGACGGAATGATGTGCGGAATGTGCGAATCACACGTCAACGACGCTATCAGAAATGCTTTTCCCGTAAAGAAGGTCACTTCTTCTCACTCAAAGGGAGAAACCGTGATAATAAGCGAGGAGGCACTTTCCGAAGACAAGATCAAAGAGGTTATGCAGCCAACGGGCTACGAGCTTAAAGACATTACAAGCGAGCCTTACGAGAAAAAAGGCTTATTCTCAAGAAAGTAAGCCGGAAAAGCAAAGATTATGTGCCACAGCATCTCACTGCGGCACATTCAGACTGTCGATAAACCTATATTTTTTTTGAAAATGGGGTCGCAGGGGCGAAGCCCCCGTACAGATCGTCAGCCATTTGTGCCACTGCATCGTGCAGTGGCTTTGTGTGGCTGACTACAAGCATCCTTGCTTGGACTAGGGGCGGTAGCCCCAGTAATATAGCCCCTTCCCACGGGGAAGGGGTTTGGGGTTAGGGATATAGAATTTGCTCTATTTTTATAAAAAACAAACTTTTTCTACAACCCGATGTGCCACAGCATCCCACTGCGGCACATTTTTTATATGTATTTTACACAAAAAAACGAAAAACTCTTGCTTATTGAAAAGAAATGCACTATAATATTAACGATAGCGCAGAAAGCGCACAAAAAACAAAGAAATATAAAAGAGGTATTTTTATGAAGATCAAAAGAATAATTGCAGGCATTCTCGTTGCCGCTACCTGCGGTCTTGCTATGGCAGGCTGTCAGTCAAACACAACAGGCGGCAAGCTCATTATGGCTACAGAACCCGGTTTCGCTCCTTATGAATATATGAGCGGTAACAATGTTGTAGGTATCGACGTTGATATTGCAAACGAAGTTGCAAAGGAGCTCGGTATGGAGCTTGAGATCCAGTCAATGGACTTTGACGGTGCGCTTTTAGCCGTACAGCAGGGCAAGGTTGACTTTGCAGCAGCAGGCATCTCGGTTACTCCCGAGCGTCAGGAGGCTATGGACTTCTCAATCGAATACGCTAAGTCAAAGCAGGTTATCGTTGTACTCAAGGGAGCAAACAGAGTAAAGAGCGCCGATGATCTCGGCGGTGACACAAAGATTGCCGTTCAGATGTCAACAGTTGCCGATACATATGTAACAGACGATCTTAAGAAGGAGCCCTCACGTTATACAAAGTATGTTCAGGCGGCAGAAGACTTAAAGAGTGACAAGGTTGACTGCATCGTTATGGACGAGCTTCCCGCAAAGGAAATGGTAAAGGGTAATGACAACCTTGAAATTCTTGACGGCGAGGTATTCACAGACAAGTACGCTTTCGCTTTCAAGAAGGGCAACACAGAGCTTGAAGAAAAGGTAAACAAGGTTCTTCAGAAGCTGATTGACGAAGGCAAGGTTGACGAGTTCACACTCAAGCACACAACAGGTGCAGGTGCCGACGCTGACAGCAAGGCTGAATAATTCTGCTGACTGATAAAACTACCGGGCGGTGAAATGCCGCCCGTATTTTTTGAAAGGCATAAGACGGAGGAATTAAGAATTGGACTTCTTTCTTGGTATATGGGATGCCATTGACAAGGCGCTTATAAGAGAAAACCGTTATGAATTCTATTTAAGCGGTATCGGAAACACACTGCTCATATCGCTGTTTGCGGTTATTCTCGGTTTTCTTATCGGTGCATTCGTGGCAGTAGTAAAGCAGTTATGCGCAGGCAGGAGAGGTATCGGCTGGATAGCTAAGATATGCGACCTGTATGTATTCGTAATAAGAGGTACGCCCGTACTTGTACAGCTGTTGCTCATAAACGCAGTTCTGTTCAACTACAGAGGCGCAAACGCAATAGTTGCCGCAGTTTTGTGCTTCGGTATAAATTCGGGTGCGTATGTTGCGGAGATTGTCCGTGCAGGTATCGAGTCTATCGACAAGGGTCAGACAGAGGCAGGAAGATCGCTGGGTCTCGGCGCAGGTCAGACAATGTGGCTTATCGTGCTTCCGCAGGCTATAAAGAACATACTTCCCGCACTCGGAAACGAATTTATCGTACTGGTAAAGGAAACCTCGATAGCAGGCTACATTGCGGTAACGGATATTACCAAAGCGGCACAGTATGTAGGCTCAAAGACATATGACCTTATTACCCCGCTTCTCATTGCGGCGGCATTCTATCTGATACTGGTATTTATTCTGACAAAACTCCAGAAACTGCTTGAGAGGAGGCTTGGCAAGAGTGATAGACGTTAAGGATCTCAGTAAATCGTTTGGCAATCTCCACGTCCTCAACGGGATAAACGAGCATATCTACAAAGGCGAAAAGGTAGTTATCATAGGACCGTCAGGTTCGGGTAAAAGTACGTTCCTGCGTTGCCTTAACCTTATGGAAAAGCCGACAAGCGGAAGCATCTGCGTTGAGGGTGAATACATCACCGACCGCAAGGCTAACGTAAACCTTATAAGAAGAAAGATGGGTATGGTGTTCCAGCACTTCAATCTGTTCCCCCATCTGACGATAAAGAAAAACATAACCTTGGCTCCCGTTAAGCTCGGCCTTATGACAAAGGAAGAGGCTGACGCAGAGGCAATGCGGCTTTTAGAGCGTGTCGGTCTTGCTGATAAGGCAGACGCTTATCCTCCGCAGTTATCGGGCGGTCAGAAGCAGAGAATCGCTATCGTCCGTGCGCTTGCCATGAAGCCCGATGTTATGCTTTTCGACGAGCCGACCTCGGCACTCGATCCCGAAATGGTCGGAGAGGTTCTCGATCTTATGAAACAGCTTGCCGACGACGGTATGACAATGGTTGTCGTAACTCACGAAATGGGATTTGCCCGTGAGGTTGCGTCAAGAGTAATGTTTATGTCGGACGGACAGATAGTTGAACAAGGTCCTCCCGATGAATTCTTCGCAAACCCCAAAAATCCAAGACTTAAGGACTTTTTATCAAAGGTGCTTTAATATGAAACAAACCCGACAGGTACGATTCAATAAACGTATCTGCCGGGTTTTATATTTTCTTATAATAAATCGGGTTATCGGTAAGCCCGAGGATATAATCCACATTAGTCCTGTAATATTCTGCAAGCTTTATAAGTATCGCTGTAGGAATATCATTTTCGCCCGTTTCGTATTTTGAATATCCCGTCTGCGACATACCGAGCATTTTTGCGACCGTTGTCTGATTGAGATCGGAATCTTCCCGCAGGTTTCTTATTCTGCTGTACATTTTTATCAGCGCCTTTCACTGTTTATAATTAAATTATAAACTTTTAGTGTGAAGGTCTTGACTTTTAACCTGAAACAGATTAGAATTAAACTATCGGATATCAAATTTTCTGAGCGTTAAAAATTAAAGGGGTTAAAAATATGGCAATGATAAAGTGCGCTGAGTGCGGCAAGGAATTCTCCGACAGAGCGAATGCTTGTCCCAACTGCGGCTGTCCTATTGAATATCAGGCTGAAAAAAGTATAGGCGGAGAATACCACGCCGCAGATAAACTCGCACCGTCCGTGATTGTTGAGCATCTGACGATTGCAAAGGAACTGGAGAGTGAGAGGTATACTCTCCTTTGTACGATTAATAAGTTACAGACAAAGATTAACCGTCTTGGAATTAAAAAAGAAATCGAAAAACCGGAATTTAATATGAAACATAAAGTTGGTGTTGGATTTGCAATAGGCTGGTGTATCGGATTTGCCTTAGGAATATTGATTTTTTTCAGTAAAGGAAGCATGGCGATACACTATTCTTTGTTTACTTCATTTGGAGCAGGTAGCATTTCTTTTTTAATTTCTATATTTGTCTGTCTATCAATAAAAAACAAGAAAAATCAGAATTACCTTAAATTAGTTCACGATGATGAAACACGAGTAGCTGACGAATGCCGTGAAATTGATATGCTGAAACAACAGCAGACATATTTGCGTTCAAAAGTTGAGCAGATTTCAAAATCACTGGACAGCTTATATTCATTGAATATCATCTACCCGAAATATAGGTATATGGTCGCTGTTATCCGAATGCTTGAATACTTTGAAAGCGGACGTTGTACTGCGCTCACGGGAGCGGACGGTGCATACAATAAATATGAAGACGAAGTTACACAGGAAACTATTATTTCAAGGCTTGACGTAGCTATCAACTGTCTGTATCAGCTTAAAGAAAATCAGCATATGCTGTATGATACCCTTGAAGATTGCCTTGATACATCTGACAGAATTGCAAGTCAGGTTTCGGCATTAACGGATTCAAGCAAAAATATCGAGGCTTGCTCTGCAGTTGCCGCATATAACTCAAAGATTGCGGCTTCAAATTCGGATGCGCTTGTATTTATTGAAGCGTATAAAGGAGCAAACGGACTATAAAATCAACCCGACAGGTACGATTCAATAAACGTATCTGTCGGGTTTATTTTTCAGCTGAGTATATCGCATCTTTCGTTTATCAGACGTATAAAGCATTCTTTCAGATTATCCGACAGCAACGAATCACGGCACATAGCTTCATATTTTTCTTTTAAAGATACTACCTTTTTTATCATATTCTCTGCAGAATTTTTAGGAATACCGCATTTATATGCAAACGAATAAAAATCCTTCCTGCGTATATTTCGCTTCTTCCCGTTCAGCGTAAGGGCAGTCTGCTCAATGTCGGCAGGCAGAATAACATTTACCGGCAGCAAATCATACGCAGGGGATAAAACATATTCACCGCTTTTTTCGGCAGTTTCTATCAGCGAGAAGTTTTTAAGGTGCATATCCGAGTTTCCAGTCACAAAAGAAAAAACAAGCCGCATAAAAAGCTCGGTCATATCAAATCCCACCCTTGACGAGTATCGTTCTATCACCTTTGCACAGCGCTCATACGAGCCTTTATATTTATCCTGCGTAAGCCTTAAATCAAGCTGGCAGAAATCCTCCATTGCAAGCATTGCTGTTCTGTCGGTGTTCATTATCCTGTCTGCTCTTTTTGTAATATACGCATAAGTACCGTTATTGCCTATAAGAGCGTGCGGAACAGTTGAAATTCCCGTTATATCCGCCATAGACATTACAAGGTGTTCGGCTTCGGGCAATGTTTCGTACTGCGGCACCTGAGGCTTGAGAATATAACCTGTAGGAAAATTCACAATAGTGAGTTTTGGCGACTTATTTTCCGAAATAAGATGCAATGACAGTTTTTTCTGCACTCCCGGAACGGTCAATCCGTTATTTACCGTTTCATCGGCAAGTTTTTTCAGCGTTTCATCATCAATTTCTATTTCAGGTAATTTTGATGCACCGAAAAAACGCTTTATACAGCTTTTATGCCACCCGTTTTCACCGTTTTTGTCAATATCTTTTCCACAGCACAGACATTTCATAATTTTTCCTCCATAATTGTAACATTACCGATACAATCCTTGCAGGCAACCAATAATAACCCGAATCTGTCCCTGTTGTTGATTTTCCAGTTACGGCTCACCACATCTAAAAGCCACCCCTCAGGAATCAGACCGTCAAAAAAAGAAAATAAGGTTTTCGAACTGTATGCTTCTTTGCTAAGAGGCAAAGTAAGTGAAACGGCACTTGCATTTTTGCTTTCGAGATAAGCCTTGTCATAGGTAAAAGTATATCCCTCGTCACTTTCGCAAAGCTGTCCTGCAAAAATATTTCTGACATAAACATAAGCTGTTCTGAGTATCGTCAATTTCCGCCTTCCTTTCTTCCAGGCACCGCTTCCATATTAAACATTGCAAGCGCCGTGTTGACTTTATCCATACGCACGGTTTCCTTGCCCTGCTCAAGCTCACGGACAAACCGCAGACCAAGCCCGGAACGCATCGCAAATTCTTCCTGTGTAAGCCCTGCTTCTTTCCTCTTAGTTTTTATAAACTGTGCTATTTTATTCACCGAAAATCATCTCCGACGTTATAATCTGATTACATTTTACACCCTTTAGGGTATAATGTCAAGCGTTTGCTTTAGTTTTTACACCCCAAAGGGTATAACTTATAATTCATCCCCACTAATTATACCCGATAAGGTATAATCGCCGTAATCTATTACCTGCCATTCCCGCCGATAATCATACTTTTTCTTTCAGCGTCATAAATATAGCTGTGTTTTGCAGAGGGAAAACAATCACCGCCGCCCTCGTTTAATTTCCTGTATTTCTCAATGTAACTTCGTGTAAAAAGCACAACATATTGTACCGGGATCCTCAAAAAATACACTTTACATAAAAACTCTGTGAAATCTGCCTTATCGTTGTGCAATTCAATGAAATTTTGACCCATTTCGACATTTTGTAAATTTATTCTTGCAAAAGTGTAAAATCAGCATTATAATTAAATAAGAAACATAACCTCATCGGTTTACTATATACTTTTGCGGTAATTTGCACCGCCTACAGAATAAGGGAATATAATGCTTTATAATAAATACGGTTCCGTTTCGCCTAAGAAACGTTTCATATTGCTGTGTCTGCCGCTTGCGGCTGCTATTATATGCACAGCCTGCAATAACGCATACGCCGTCAACATATCCGACGGCGGCATAAGCTACGACAATACATATTCGCAGACCGAAAGCACGTCTGCCGATACAGATAAGACAACTTCTCAGACAAAAGAAGAAGAACCTCTGCCCGTACCCGAGCCTGAGCCTAAACCTGATTACACCATCACAGACGCTATGTACAAATATTTCGACCAGTTCGCGCTTGTCGGCGACAGCGTTTGCTCCGGCTTTGCAAGTGCAGGATACTTCAAGCAGGAAAACAACCTTGCACGACCCAGCATTGCGGCATGGAACATACACCAGTTCCTTATAACATCGGGCAATTTAAGCACAGATGTGCTTGTTCACCTTTACAACAAGCAGCCTAAATACGTTCTTTTCTCAATGGGTCTTAACGATGTAAACCTTACCACGAAAGAACAGTTTGTAGAAAACTATATGCAGCTTCTCTACCAGTGCAAGCAGGCAAGCCCTAACAGCGAGTTCATTATTATGGCTGTAACTCCCGTCCGCAGTAAGTTCTGCAAGAACGAAAAGATAGACGAGTATAATTCCGCACTGCGATATGCGATCGAGAACTGCTACTATAGTCACTATCATTTTGTCGATCCTACTGCCCTTCTTAAAGGCAGTGATAACAAGCTGATGGAAAAGTATGCCTTTGAGGACGGCACTCACCTTGAAATGAGCGGTATGAGGGTCTGCCTGTGGTATATGTATAATCAGAATATCAGATACAGCTTCAAGGAAGACGAGCTTCAGCCCTCAAAATGCCCCGACATTTCGCAATACGAATATCTTTATTGATAATATCGGCTTTAAAAACAAAAAAACGGCGGAAATTTGCTGAAATCCTGCAAATTTCCACCGTTTTATTCATTTTGCCTATTTACTTTTTCATATTTGTGTGTTACTATATTAAAGTAATTTTTAAGGCGTGTAAAACGCTCAGAAAGGAAATAAAAATGAAAAAATTAAATCTTAAGGCAATTGCCGTAGCTATGGCAGCCGCTCTTACGCTCGGTCTTGCAGGCTGCAGTTCAAACGGTAATTCTTCAACCGCAGACAGCAGTGCAACAGCAGGCGACAGCACATCTGTCACAGAAAGCAAGACAGAGGGCGACAACTCACTGCAGAAGGTAAAGGACGCAGGTCAGTTCATATTAGGTCTTGACGCTACATTCAAGCCTATGGGCTACACTGACGAGAACGGCGAGATCGTAGGCTTCGATATTGACGTAGCAGAGGAAGTTTGCAACAGACTCGGTGTAAAGCTTGTAAAACAGCCTATCAACTGGGATACGCTCACAACCGACCTTAATGTCGGCAAGTGCGACTGCGTATGGAACGGTCTTAGCATAAACGAAGAGCGTCAGGAAAAGATGAATCTTTCAGAGCCTTATATGAAGAACGCTATGGTATTCGTTGTAAAGGGCGATTCTACAGTTGCAAAGATGGACGACCTCAAGGGCAAGAAGATTTCTGTTCAGAACGGTTCTTCGGCACAGACAATACTTGAAAACAGCGCAATCAAGGACGATATAACAATCAGCCCCATCGCTACAAATGTAGAAGCATTACAGCAGCTTGAGCTTGGCGTTGTTGACGCTGTATTCCTTGATGAAGTAGTTGCAGACTATGAAATCAAGAACTCCGGCAAGGACTACAAGAAGCTGGCAGAGGGTCTTGAAGAAGAACAGTACGCTATCGCATTCAGAAAGAACGATCAGGCACTGCGTGACGCAGTTCAGAAGACACTGGGCGAGATGAAGGCTGACGGTAAGCTTGGCGAAATCTCAACAAAGTGGTTCGGCTCAGATATTACGATAGTTAAGTAATCACATAAGCATAAAAATCCTCACGGTAAAACATGAGGATTTTTTATACGATTATGCAGTTACAGCCCCGACCTTGCGGTCGGGGCTGTATGTTCTTATTCGGCTTCTATCCTTAGCTTATCAGCTCTTGGTGAAATTTATCCTGAGCGATACCTCAAAGACATCGTCGCCTGTCGGAATTGTGACATTTCCGTTTGTGACTGTCAGCGTGGCGCTTTCGTATGACTTTGTATATCCGTCCATGAATATATCGGGGAGAGTTACGGTTTCGCCTCTGTTCGTGTAAAGGGTATAATGTGTTTCCGGATTGCCGTCAACATACACTTCTACGCCGAGCATAACCATAGTGTCATCGTTCTTGGCGAATCTTCCACAGAAGTAAACATCTCTGTCGGGCATTGTGTATCTGCCTTCCTTATTTACAAGAGAAACGTCAGTGCATATCCACGTTTCGTTGAACAGATAGCCTTCCTTGCGTGGCGGGTCGATATAAGCGAACATTTCCTTGCCTGCAGGGACATCGGTGATAGTCATATACGGCGTAGCCTCGCCATCTATCATATAGTAGACGTTGTAGGTTGCCGTTGTGTAAACGCACTCAACGCTTACATCGTTATGAGGCATCGTAAACTTGTATTCGCCGCTTTCCTCATAAATAGCAACATCATCGGACTGCCAGTAGTAAGTATAGCCGCTCTTTTTGGGAGGTTCGGGAAGCGTTACCGTACTCATATACTGTGCTTTCATCGGGCTGTCGGAGCTTGTACTTCCGTCAACCGTCATATTGACATTATAGAACTTGGGCGATGAGGTCGCCTTGAATATAACATCGTGAGCAGGCATTACAAACTTGCCGTCTGTTACAGTGATACCGTCTGCAGACCATTCGGTCACATCGTAATAATCCTTTTCGGGCTTTGCGATAAGGGTTATCGTATCGCCTATCTTGCCGACCTCCTTTGTGCCGTATACCGTACCGTCAAATTCGTAAGATATATAGCACTTTGTGGTCGTACCTATTGCAGTAAGCGATGATGCAGGCATCGTGTCGGGCTGTCCGGATAATGCACCCTCAGTGCCGAACCACGACCAGCCGCCGAAGATATATCCGTCAGCTTCTTCAGGTGCGTCAAATACTGGAAGTGCATCGCCATAGTGATAGGTCACTCTTTTTATCGTCTTACTATCGAGGACAAAGGTTATCGTGTATTCCTTGTATGCACCGTTTTTCCATACTGCTGTCAATGTCGTATCCTTTGTCAGCGTTATTATATCGTCAGCGCCGTAGATATTTCCGTCCTCGTCCTTCCAGCCGCCGAAGATATAATCTCTCAGGTCGTCCGTCTTTGACGCAGTCGCCATATCTGACAGCTTGATCTGAGTACCGTAATCCGCTGTGCGTTCATCGCTTCCTGTCAGCTTACCGCCGTTTGCGTCAAGCTTTAATGTATGCTTGTGGATAATCTTCTGCCATCTGTCAAAAGCTATGTCAAGCGTCAGACCGTCCTCGGACGCTTTGCTTGATGAACCCTTGAACACGAGAGTATATCCCTCGCCCTCGACATCGGCAGGAGTATAATTGTCGTACTTTTCAACGAATGCGAGATAATCATCATATCCGCCGCTGAACGTATCGGTCTTTTCTCCGTTCAGAAGTACACCGTACGGTGTGGATACATTTACCGTATAGGTCTTGGGCGTAGCTTGATAGATTGCTGTCAGCGTTGTCGAATAATCGAGCTTTACCGTCTGACCTAAGGCATATATCTCGCCTGTAGTGCTGTTCTTCCAGCCTGTAGGCTGATAATCGTTGTACTTGTCGGCATCCTTGGTTGCCCAACGTGAAATTTCTACCTCGTATTTATCCTGACTGTAGCTCTTGAACTCTTTGCTTTCTTCAAATATCAATCTGCCGTCACCTGCGTCCAGCTTAATTGTAACATTACGTTTGAATCTCGGACGGAGTATAATACTCTTGTAAATGAGCGTCTTGTCGGGTATAAACTCGTTGAGGTAAGCATCGCCGTATTCTTCACTCAGGTATACATCGCTCCAGTCGATGAACTGAATCGTTGTGCCTTCCTGCCGGTTGAGCTTGCTCCAAGCCTCGTCAAATACCGACTGAGGTACCTTTGAGCCGCCCTCTATTTTCAGCGTCTTATATGTCTTGAATTCACGGGTCGCATCATCGTAATACTGTATCTCAACATCGAATATTCCGGCTTCGTAAACCGCATCGTATACGGTATCCTCATATACATAAGGCAATTGCTCATTGAATACGGTATCCTTATCGTATAAAGTTTTACCGCCGTCGGGACTGTAGCCCATGAATGTCTTACCGTAAGGCCAGCTGGACAGGAAGAATTCCGGTCTTGTACCGTAAGGTGTCTTTACGGTTGTAGACTTCTTATCGCCGGCATAATTATAGTAATTGTACGTTACGTTCATCAGCGCTCTGTCGTAATTTGCACTGAAGTGGAGTGCAACCTTCTGATAGTCGTTGTGATGATTGAAATAGAAGTTTTCGGAAGCAGCTCTCTGGGTGTTGCCCGTAACCTTGTAAAGCGGTTTATCTGTAGGCTGACCGCTTGTATAGTAATCCTTGCGGCATCCGGAGTCTATCGCTCTCAGCTTATCACCGGCATACTTATACATCTTTTCAAAACCGAACGGTACTCCGTATGTTGCGTGCCATGAGGTCAGCTTCATATACTCGTCACTGGAGTTATCGGGTACTTTAAGAACATCGCCGGCATTCACTGCCCACAGTTCTACTACCCACTCTTTGTTTACGGCATCATAGTATTCTATCTCCATAAGAGTCTGCGCTCTTGTTGCAGTGTATACTATTTCGTAGTTGTCGTGGTCAACGGTTATGAAGTACGGGTCTTGGTCCTTCCACTCGCAGTCAATGTACTTCCAGCTATCCGGAGCGTTATTTGTGTTGTAAGAGCCTGCAAGACTGCCCGCAGGTACTTTTCTTGTTTCAACAAGAGTTTTAACTCCGTCAACCTCTCTGTAGAAATTGACAGTGAATATCTTGCCTACGTCCTCTTCCTTAACTCTCGACTCATCGTACCAGATGACCTTTACCGACTTTGTAAGGCTCATTTCGGGGTCGGCGATCTTTGTGAACTGAAGTGACGTGCCTGTATAGTGTATCTGACCGACACCTTCGGCTGTACTGTTCTTGTAGAAGCCGGACATACTGAATGGCTGCTCGTAACGGATAAATGTTCCTCTCCTGTCATAGAGCATTCTGAAGCCTTCGCCCGAAACATTCATCGACAGCTTGCTCCACGGTACAGATGCATTGTAATTTATCACGCCTGTTGTAATATCAAGCGTCTGTGCGGACACTGCCGGAAGATTATCAATATTGACTTCTCCCCAATAAGTGCCGTTTGAGCTGAATAATATCGGAGTTGTCACATCGTTAAGGCATATAACAAGGTTTTTGTCGCCCATTGAGAACAACGGCCATTTGATTTCGGGTATCAGCGGTGCTTCAAGCCGCAATTTGAATACCTTTGATTCCGCGACAAGATTTACTTCGAGATAAATTCCCGCTTCAAGATAAAATCCGCCAGTCAGCGTCCGGTATACCGTACTGTATCGGTGATCCGGTTTGACGACGTGATATTTTGCCAGGCCGTATATATCAAGATATGCGCCTACCTGGACCTCAACGCCGACCTCGCCCAGTCGCCTTAAACCCGTGAACGAAACGGTAAGCTGTCCGGAAACGCCCATCTTGACACCGACATATCCGAATACCGTAAGATCAAAGCTGTACCTGTCGCCCTCGACCAGCTTGTTTTTGTACATACTGAACTCTTTATCCTTTGAGTTGCCGTGTGTGCCTACCTGCGTTGCGTCAAGTATCGAGAACTTACTTCCTATACCGCCTGCAAAGCTCATCTTTACAACAAGGCTGAGTTCAAAGTTAAGCTGGAACAGCGACAGCGGTTTAAATGCCGTGAAGAACGGTATACGGCATATTTCTATCTCTCCGCCCTTCTTGTTAAGCATATCCTTGACATCCTTTACAAGACCTGCGGTATCGTTCTTCTCATCACTGCCAAGCATCTTTGCGACTTCGCTCGTGATATTCCTGTAGCTGTTTGCGCCTACCGAGCAGACAAGAACTTTAAGTTCAATATCCGTCTGCGTATAGATATTAGCCGCATAGTTGAATTCAAGCTCAGGCAGTTCAAACCACTTGAATTCGAATGAATTATAGCCCTGGAATGAAACATTAAGATATTCGCTTACTGTAAATGTTGCATCTACCTTGAGTTTTTTCTTAATGGTAGTCTTATAATTCAACTCGAATGTAATGACCGACCAGTAATCCGGATTAACGGTAGTAAAGTTATCATTTTCTGCTTCACCGACCTTTACGGATACGGAAAGACCGATAGCAAGACTTGCGGCGATGCTCTTGAGCGTATCCTCTTTAGGACGTGAATAGTCCGAGAAATCCTTTAATCTGTCATCGTCCGAAGCGGCATAAGCAGTGGCGGTTACTGTATCGGTAACAAGCGGCTCGCCCTCCATTATCTCATTTACGGTTTCATCCTCGGCAAGCAGTGCCGCAAGCACAAGGTTAAGCTGCTGTACGCCCTCGCTGTTCTTTACTTCTTCCGCTATCGCCTCGGTGTCGATCTGCTCCTCAAGGAACTTGTTTTTTGCAGGCTCGACAAAATAAACATCAACATTGTCATAAACATCTTCCGCTTCGCAATCGGCTGTCTGAATGTAGTAAATGTTTCCGTCCTTTATTGTATCTGTAATTTTTACAAACAGGCAGTCTTCGGTAAAATTCTTCGTGCCGTTGTCAATGCAAAGCACATCGCCCACAGCAAGAGAATTTTCTTCAAAATAATCCGCCTGAACCATATACTCATCGGTTTTATCCGTAGCGAACAGCTTGGCTTTGTCGAGATACTTGATATTGTCCCTAACCTCGATTATATTAGTCTGCTCTTTGTATATCTTGAATGTATACTCGTTGACCGTATCGTCAAGGCCCTTGAATGTAACTCCCTCGCCTGCTGTCATACGGTACATACAGCCGGCTGTGTATGCGGTTTCAGGAACGAGTGTATATTCATCCTTCTCGTTTGATGTTACAACGAAATTTTCCGGAGTATCACCCGTATACGCAAATAAGGTGATATACTCCCATACATTATTTGCCGTTATTTCTTCGTCACATATAAGCGTGATCGGCTGATATTCCGCACAATCCTCCACATAGTAGGTGGTTCTCACGCCTGATTGGAAATCATCGGCAGATTCCACAAACGAGGCATATACGGTCATATCCTCGTTTACCGGAGTATTGGTGAAAAATTCGGTCGTGAATGCCGTATCGGTAAACCAGCCCATAAACGCCTTGCCCGCACCGAATGATTCGGGAAGTCTGCTTATCGTTTCGCCCTTTTTAACGGTTATCGGAGCTACGGGCGTACCGTCACCCGCATCAAAGGTCACCGTGACCTCATCTTCTTCCGATGGCTTATTCTCGTTATATGTAACCTCTGCGGTTATTGTCTTTTTAGCACCGTTTACGGTTATGTCCTTACTTACCGTAACACTTCCGCTTGCATTCGGCAATACGACCTCGTCTGCAAATACGTCTGTCGGTAATGCGGTAAGCGAGATTACAGCACATAAGAACAGCGACAATATCTTCTTGCCGCACTTCTTTTTAATACCGAGGACCGCAAGCGTACCGCCCGACAAAATGCTCAGCGTCAGCCACAGCGGACACAGAGAACCGTCCGTTTCGGGATTGCCGGGATTTACAGGGTCGGTAGTATCGCCGGGCTTTGAGGCTTTCTCTATATAAGCCGTTATCTCATTTGACCTGCTCTGTCCTGCCGCAAGTGTATATTCACCGTCGGTAAGCTTGCCCTTCTTCAGTGTAAGTCCATCCGGCAATCCGATTTCAGACTTTACCTTATCAATCCCGTAAATATTGCCGTTCTTCACCGTAAGAGCAATATTAACGTTTTCCCCTTCTTCATAACTCTCCTTGTCCGTAGTAAGCGTTACGGATACAAGCGACGCTTCCTGCGCCGCCGTCATAACCGTCATCACGCTTGAAAACGCAAACAGCGTGATGAGCGTTATTAACGCCGCCAGCCTTTTCCTTGTTTTCATCTTTCTGAACATAACCCACCTCCGTAATTATCCGTTTTCGTTTATCGTACTTTCGATTGCTTTTTCAAGCCCTGTTTCTGCTTTTGCGATTATCTCATCTATAAGTCTTTTTGCTACCGAGTGCAGATCAAACGCAAGTACCGCTTCTATAAGGCTCGCACGTTTTTCCTTAGGCACATCATACAGCTTAAGACAGCACTCAAGAAAACGCTCTATCTTCTTTTGCACCGTGAAGTACATATCGCACTTCCTCGCCATAAAGCCACGCATTATACTTCCCGACGCTATATCCATCTCGTAGAAATCCTTATCCTCCGCATCCGGCATAAACAGCGAGAATATAGCCTTTATCTGTACGGCTGTACTTTTTAAAATATATTCCGTAGTGCTTGGCAGGGTATATGCCATTACATATATCTCCCTCAGCGGCTCGGACAGCTCGGTTATATATATCTGCAATGACGTTTCAAGGCAGTACACCATGAGCGGCTCCATATCCTTTGCGAATGCCCTCGCCTTTGCAAACTGATTTTCAAACATGATCTGCGTCAGCGTCAGAAGCAGCGCTTCCTTATTTTCAAATGCCGCAAAGAACGAAGTCGGTGACATCCCTGCCGCCCTTGCTATCTGTGCAGTGGTCGTCTTTTCATACCCCTGCTCTAAAAATAACTGAATAGCCGCAAGCAGCATCTTATTCCGTCTTGCTATGCCCTTTGGCTGTAATCCCTTCAATTTGTATCCTCCTTATCAGCCTCAGTATTATAATCAACAGTTTAGTCTTGAGTTTACTCAATTATAACACACCGCTTCTTAAAAGTCAATAATTACCGTAATATTTATTTCGGCCTCGTTTATACAAAACCTACAAAAGTGATAAGGATTGTGTAATTATTTTCGACAAGCTAAATCCACTAAACCTATTGACAACATAGGTTTAGTATGTTATACTCATAACAACGAAAACGAAAGGGGCTGACCGGATGAAACCGACAACCGCAAACAATAAAATGCGAATGTGTGCAAACAATATAATACGTCTGTCCCGAAAGAAAGTCTGAGCCTGTCAGATGTTCAAACGCACGGACGTAAAATAAACGTCCGTTATTTTTATGGGAGGATATATGATAGAGCTTAAAAACCTTGAAAAGACGTACCGCACCTCAAAAGGCAGCGTTACTGCGATAAAAGACATCAACATAACAATAAACGACGGAGAGATATTCGGCATCATCGGACTTTCGGGAGCCGGCAAAAGCACACTCGTCCGCTGTATAAATTACCTTGAGCGCCCGACCTCGGGACAGGTAATAATAGACGGCAAGGAGCTTGGAAGCCTCAAAACAAAAGAGCTTCTTAAAACAAGACAAAACATCGGAATGGTGTTTCAGGGCTTTAATCTTCTCGCACAGCGAAACGTAATAAAGAACATCTGCTATCCGCTTGAAATCGCAGGTATGAAAAAGGCAGACGCCGTAAAAAGAGCCGAAAGCCTGCTCGAGCTTGTAGGACTTTCCGATAAAGCAAAGGCGTATCCGTCACAGCTTTCGGGAGGACAGAAGCAGAGAGTAGCAATAGCAAGAGCACTCGCCGCAAAAACGCACTATCTTCTGTGCGACGAGGCAACAAGCGCACTTGACCCCGACACAACAAGGTCGGTGCTTGAGCTTCTTAAGAAAATCAACCACACACTCGGAGTTACCATAATAGTGATAACTCACGAGATGAAGGTAATAGACAGTATATGCGACAGGGTCGCAGTGCTTGATAACAGCACGGTCGCAGAGATAGGCGATGTAAGAACGGTATTCGCAAATCCGAAGTCTGATATTGCCAAAAAGCTCATAATGCCGCAGGGCGAGCTTCCGGTAACAAGCGAACACGGAAAGAAGATAAGGATTATCTACAACGGCGAAAATTCTTCAAAGTCGCTGTTATCCGATATGATATTAAAATGCAACACTCCCGTCAATATTCTTCACGCAGATACAAAGGACATTGACGGCAAGGCATACGGTCAGATTCTGGTACAGCTGCCCGATGACGATACATCGGCAGAAAAAATAACAGCATATCTGAGCGCCAACAACGTTACCTATTCACAGGTGTAAGGGGGAAGAAAAATGTCAGGCGATCTTATACAGCTGTGGGATAAAGGCGTACTTTTACAGGGTATATGGGAAACGATATACTTAACGTTCATCTCGTCATTCGTAGCTTACGTTTTCGGACTTCCGATAGGTGTACTGCTTACAGTGACGGATAAGGACGGAATCCACCCTATCCCGTGGCTCAACAAAATAATCGGTATTTTAGTTAATATTTTCCGCAGTATCCCGTTCATCATCCTGATGGTTGCCTGCTTACCGGCGGCAAAGTTTATTGTCGGAACAAGTCTTGGCAATAAGGCGATGATAGTAATGCTCGTTTTAGCGGCTATACCTTATGTGGCAAGAATGACAGAATCCTCTTTCAAAGAGGTTGACAAAGGCGTTATTGAAGCGGCTCAGGCAATGGGCAGTTCAACATTCAAGATAATATATAAGGTGCTTATCCCCGAAGCAAAGCCCGCACTTATGGTCGGCGCAGTCATTTCCCTTGTAACCATTCTCGGCTACTCGGCAATGGCAGGAACGATCGGCGGCGGCGGACTTGGTATGATAGCTATCTCATTCGGTTATCAGCGTTTCAATAACGATATTGTGTGGATATGCGTTCTGCTCACGGTTATCATAGTACAGCTTATTCAGGAGCTTGGTATGCTGATAGCACGCAAGGCAGACAAACGTATAAACAAGTAAGGAGAGATATAATATGTCACTGCTTTTCATAAAGCTGTTGCGACAGAATTTCCGTTTCGGACGAATGTGCCGATGTTGTATATAAAGAGTATATAAAGAGATAAAACCCGTAAACTAACGGTGCAGAACAAAGAAAGATAAACGATAAACAAAATACAACATTGACAGGCGGTAAAACCGCAGAAACGGAGAATTGACATGAAAAAGATTTTATCATTAATACTTACAGCGGCTCTTGCAGGTGTAACGCTCACAGCGTGCAGTTCAAACGGCACAAGCTCGACAGCTTCATCAAATGATGCTTCTTCGGCAGATACATCTTCTACAGCATCAAGCGCCGCAGAAAGCTCGACAGACACAGACAACGTTATCAAAATCGGCGCAACAGCTACACCTCACGGCGAGATACTCGAATTTGTAAAGGACAAGCTTGCTAAGGAAGGCTACGATCTTCAGATTACCATTTACGATGATTATGTACTGCCCAACAACGCAGTTGCAAGCGGAGAGCTTGATGCAAACTACCACCAGCACACACCCTACCTCAACAACTACAACGAGAAGAACGGAACAGACATAGTTCCCGCCGCACTCATTCACTATGAGCCGTTCGGCCTTTACGGCAACGGCGTTGAAAAGCTGGCAGATGTCAAGGAAGGCGCAACAATCATAATCCCTGCCGATGACAGCAACGAAACAAGAGCGCTTCTTCTCTTACAGCAAGAAGGTCTTATCGAGCTTCCCGAGGGTGCAAATGCCAAGGACGGCGTTACAACGCTTGACATAAAGGATAGCCACGGCTACAAGATAACAACGGTACAGGCTGATACGGTTGCCGCTCAGTTTGCAAACAGCGATGCAGGTTCTTTAGCAGTTATCAACGGTAACTATGCTCTTGCCGCAGGTCTTGACATAAGCAAGGCTCTCGCAGTTGAAGACGCTTCGGGCGATGCGGCTCAGACCTACGCAAACATTGTAGCTGTAAAGAGCGGTAACGAAAACCTCCCCAAGATTCAGGCTCTTATAAAGGCTCTCAAGTCAGACGATGTAAAGAACTTCATCAATGAAAAGTACAACGGTGCAGTTGTTGCAATCTTCTGATTTAACTGACAAGATTTCTCCTGAAGTAAGTGATATACAGTCCGGCTCCCTCACAAACAGTGAGGGAGCTTTGCTATTATAACTGTACTGTGAGACACATTGCCAACACCGCCGGAAATATTTTCAGTGCCGACAGGGTATTAATAATTTCGTGAGTATATCGGTGCAACTGCTCTAACATTAACCTTTCAAAAAAAAGCCACTAACCTGAGATATATGTACTAACCTGCGGACGTGTAGCGTTAAGCGTCCCTGAATTGATAGGACATACAATGTTCGGGTAGTTTTACGAGTTCAGCCAACACCCCGACGGGGTGGGGGTGTGAGTAAGGAAAGAGGGATGCCACGCTGAGCATTGCTTTAGCAATGCTCCCGCTCCTCACGTCGCTCAAGAGGAATAACTGATTTGGGAGAGAACCTAAGAGTATAGGGCTGAGTCTTGCTTACGCAAGCACTCGGACGTTTCGCTTTGCTTCACTGGGCTGTCAAGTCCAGCGGAGCTTTAGCGGAGTGCACGAGCCTTGCGTAAGCGAGGCTCAGACTTGCACCTAGTCTCTTTGGTTCTTTCCCTCGTTAATATTGACAAGTGCATCGCTTCGAATAGCGAGCCCGAGAAGTGCTATCCGACAAAAAGAACTATCGGTAGCTTGCTATCATAGATAAATACTAAAAGATATAACAGAAGTATATCAAACAAAGACTATTTTCTGTAAGATGAAGAACTTTTCTGTCACCCGTCACGCACCGCCTATCCCCTGCGAAAAAATATCAATATTCACATTGACCTCAATTTCACTTTCCGCTATTATTTCCCCTACCCTGTCCTTATTCTCTCTGTAAAATCTGTTACAGCACCTTCTCAGCGTATTTTCAAGCCCGAACACATCACAGCCTTTTTCTGCAATCGGTATCACCGAGCTTTCTATTTTCCGTTTCAGTTCCCTTTCGGCAGGCTCGGCTACCTTTTCGGCGGCTTTTTTCTCATCTTCCTTCATTCCGCCCTTCGACCCTATCTTTCCCGATGCGCTAAACGTCACATCAAATTTCACCTTACCGTTATATTCTGTAGCTTTTATACTCCTTGTAACCCCAATAAGCATAACACTCGGCTTTGCGTTTTGTCCCAAAGGCACGGTAAACGAATATTCCGAAGGCATATCATTCATAAAGAATATAGCCATTGCCCCATCATCGTCAACTCTGCAAAGCTCTTTGCCGCCCTTGAAAACCACTCCGCCGTCAAGTATTATCGTCTTTTCCCCGTCCTCGCTCTGTTCTTCTCCGCCTCCGTTGCCCTTACCGCCTCCTGTTTCCTTCGGAATAGTTACATCTGTCTTAAGTGTTGCCGTTGTGAGCAGCGGAAGAAATGCGCTCTCTGTAGATGTGCATAGCATAGTCATCACCTGATAGGGATATGTGCTTTTGTTCCTGCTTTCGACCGATGCGTTGTGTATAAGGTTCGCCAATCTCTGCGAAGAGGTCGAGCCTTCCTTGAAGCGTATATCGAGCAGTTCCTCTGCCGTATCCTCTGCGGCGGCAACATATGCCTGCGGATGCGAATGGTAATTGCCCACGAAGAATTCAAGCGTGTCGCACAGCTTATACTTCCTCAGTTCTTTTCCGATGATTATCAGCCTGTTTTCGCTCAGCAGAAGATCCTTTCCCGTCAGCATCGAAGCGTTTTTTGCCGCCGCAAATATGCTTTCGCCCTCCCCTACGCTTTTCAGCACATTGTCCTGCGTCTTGTCTATCTGATTCTGTCCGCCCTCGCTCGATTGATTGAAATACTGCATACTTATACGATATACCTTTTTGTCAGGAAGATAGTCTATCCCTATCGCCTGCACTATCGCCCTGTCGGACAGGTCAACATAGCTGACACAGCCGACAAGGGTTATTGTCACCGTCAGCGCAAGCATTATAGCAACCGCTCTTATCATTCTCATTTCTTTTCTCCTTCGCTCTGCTTTTTTCTGCCTGCAACAAGCGCCGTCAGCGGAACTGCAACACCGCCGAGCAATATGTGTATTCCGCCCGACATAACGCTCCTGAAATGCTCGTATACCGTTCTGTCACTGCCAAGCACCATACACAGCATAAATATAAACGCTCCGTATACCACAACCGCCTTTTTCGTGTCGGGCCTCTTACTGCACACAGAATATATCCGCCCTACGCAATATATAATAAGCGCCGTTTTAATAATTCCGCACATCAGCCACACTATAGCGTCTATTCCGTCAAGCCTGCGGAATATTACAATATCGGATAAAGCTGCGATAATATACAGAGGGTATTCGACTTTACTCATATAAGGACCTAATATAAGGTTGTAGAGCAGGTTAAGAAATTCCAGTATCACAAGCAGCAGCGGCAGATAATAAAGCACCGTTTTATGCGGTTTACTGCGTATTTCATCGGTTATCACCGCAAAAATCAGAATTTCGCTGTTCATACTTATCTCGGAAAGTGTACATTTCACAAAATACCGCCCGTCCTCAATAAAGGCGGGATATATGAAATCCGGATTGACCTTGTCCCACATAGTGACGCCGATAAGAAAAATCAACAGACCGAATACCGCCGCCGCAAACACAGAGCTTCTCGTAACCGCACTAAGCCCCTTCAATGCACCGTATACCGACACGGCGACAAGCACAGCAATACCCGATATTGTCAGAATGTTATTGAGCAGCGTATCGGTTATATAATGCTGTATGCTTATGACCGTCTGCACGGCGGTCGCCGTCAGGGTAACAGCCAGAATAACCCCCACAACTGCCCCGAAGATCTTATTTCTTCTGAAAGCACAGGTTACAGGGCTGTCGCCCTTGAACCTCAGCGTCACAAGGATAAGAGGGATATAAAGCAGTGCCGCAATAATCTTTGCAAGAAGTATCGCCGTGAAGCGATCCGGTCCGTATAATACGGTTTCGGCAGGCATAGTCATCATTTCCGCCGACAGCCTGCAGGCAAGAAACGTGATAACAAGCTGTCTGTTACTTATCCTGCTCATTGCCTCCCGTCCTTTCTGCGCCGTGACCGCTCTTTGCCTTGCCCGATAACTGCTGTACCGTCATATCCGTATCGGACAGCTTCTTCCAGCTTTCCCTGCGAAACGTATCACGGATAATGCTTTTCAGCGTCACAGGCGCAAACGGTGCGGTATACGGCACTCCGTATGTGTTTTTTGAACACATTCTGAAAAATATGACAACACCGACGGCTGTGATTCCGAACAAGCCGAACGTACCTCCTGCGACTATAAATACCAGCCTCAGTATCATACAGCTGTCGTATAGATCCGGTACGGCAAACGAGCATAATCCGGTTGCCGCTATGATAAGCACCACAGGTGCGCTCATAAGACCCGCCGATACCGAGATCTCACCTATCACAAGACCACCGACTATGCTTACTGCGTGACCTATGCTCTGCGGCAGCCTCAACCCCGCCTCCCTCATTATCTCATACAGGATATACATTATAAGACACTCTCCGAATACGGGATAGGCGGCAGTCTGCTCCGATGAATAAATATTCAGCAAGAGCGCCGAGCGGAACATTTCCGGGTGGAAGTTGCACAGTGCGACATAAAGGCCCGGCAGAACAGCCCCTGCAATAAATGCAAAGAAACGTATGATACGAAGAAACGCCGAAAAGTACGGCTTGTGCGTATAATCGTCCATCGTTACAAAGTTCTCCGCAAACAGACACGGAAGAACAAGCGCAAAAGGCGTTCCGTCCACGATTATCCCCACTCTGCCCTCGTACAGCTTCGATACAAATACATCGGGACGTTCGGTTGTATATATCTGTGAGAAAAGGACAGAATCATCATCTTCAAGAAAGCTCTGTAAATACTCACCCCCTGCAATAGTGTTAAGCGGAATGTTCTTCAGCTTATCCGTCACGGCGTTTACGATATTCATATCCGCCTTGTCGGTAAGATAGCAAACCGAAACATCGGTCTTGCTCCGTTCTCCTACGGTCATCATTATCGTTTTCAGCGTCGGGGATTTCATTCTCCGCCTTACCATAGCAACGTTGGTTCTTACCACCTCGATAAAGCCCTCTCTTGACGCTCTCAGATTTATGTGCGTTGAAGGCTCGTCTACGCTTCGGTGTGCAAAGCCCTGTATCCCTATCGCTATGCCAAACCCTGCCCCATCACACAAAAGCACGGCAAACCCCGACATTATATAAAGGCACAGCGAGTCATAATCATACACCTGCTTTTGTTCTTCGGCAATCGGCATATCCGAGCAGACCCTTGTAAAAAATTCGTTATCGTCCTGTATTTTCGGCGGTGCGGATACAAGCGGACGGAAAATCAGATTTGCAAGCTCCGCCTTTCCTATCATACCCTCGCAGGTGATAACCGCCATCTTGTGACCGTCGGACGAAAAATACTTGATTATAAGATCCGAGCTGTTGTTCATCAGCCTTCTTACCTCAGAACAGTTGATATTAAGATTTGCGGCAAGCCTGCTGTCGCCGCTGTTTATACTCTCTACCGATTTTTCGGATAAATCAGGCAGTTTTTTTGAATTGCTCATTTAAGTTCCTCGCATATTGAAAGATAATCAGCAGATAATAGCTGTGTAGCCGATCTGTAACTTATCTTTTCCGTCAATGGAGGAAAATATGCTGATAATAATTATCCGTTCCGTGCTTTTGTATATTCTTATAGTATTCGCCCTGCGTCTTATGGGCAAAAAACAGCTTGCTCAGTTACAGCCCTCCGAGCTTGTAACGACAATACTTATATCCAATATCGCCACGTTGTCGCTTGAGGATTCGACCGTCCCGATGATATACGGAGTTATCCCGATACTGATGATAGTCTGCATGGACGTTTTCATGTCTTTTATTATGCTCAAGAATTCACGCTTCCGCCGCCTTGTGACAGGCACACCTCAGATAATCATTACCGACGGCATAATCGACCGCAAGGTTATGAAGCACCTTCGCTACAGCGTTGACGAGCTTATGGAAGCAATGCGTGAATGTATGATATTCGATATTTCACAGGTGCAGTATGCAATAGTAGAAACCACCGGTAAGATAAACTTCTATCAGAAAAGCCGTTATCGCAACGTTGAAAACGGCGACGTCGGGATTCAGGTGACAAACTGCGATCCGCCCTGCCTGCTTATAAAGGACGGCGAAATAAATTATCCCGGGCTTCGCCGCTGGAACGGCGATGAAGCAAAACTGCGTGAAATAATAAAAAGTATGAAGCTCGATATAAAGGATATATTTCTGCTCACAGACAGCACCGACAAAGGCATTTATACAGTGCTTAAAAGCAATGACAAATACGGCACAAAGCCGATATGTAAAGCGGAGGATAAATAAATGGGTCGAATTACCGCCTGTGCGGCAATAGTCATAGCTATGGTGGCTTTTGCCCTTTACGGCTACAATTATTCAGACACCTGTGCAAGAAGGATCTACCTTGCCGCCGATGAGATCACACAGGCGGTTGAGAAAAACGACACCGCAAAAGCCATCGAAAAGGCAGACCTTGCCGAACAGCTTTGGCGGAAAATGTCACAGCATACCATCTTTGTAGAGGATACCGAATGCGACAACGAAATAGCTATGAGCCTTGCCAGAATAAAAGTATTTGCAGAAAACGGCGAGGACGATATTTATTCCGAATGTGCCGTGCTTAAACGCCTTATCGAGCTGTATATCACACGTCAGCAGATAACGCCGGCAAGCGTATTCTGACATATAAAAATGCCGACGGCTTTTGCCGTCGGCATTATCTGTATTGATTTTCGGTTTAGGAAACCGTAGCGTTAAGCTCCTTGATTCTTGCTTCAATTACGCCCTTGTTTTCGTCACGGACTGTAGTGAACGAATTACCGCCCATTATAACGTCTGATGTGAGATGACCCACTGCGTTTTCACCGGTTGTAGAGTCTGCTATATCAGGGCCTATACCGTTCTTGAACTCAAATACCGATTCAAATGTAGCAGGATCCTTCAGCTTATCAAGCCTGTCAAGAAGTGTTTCATTCCAGTCGAACTCATCAATAGACTGCTGTCTTCCGGCCTTCTTTACTTCCTCGTCCTTAGATGATAACAGGTTAGCGTATATCCACGCCTTATAACCGTCAGCATTCTTTGAACCCGAAACGAACATATAAGCGTCCTGTTTCATTTCCTGATAATATGTATCCGCACCGTCCATCTGGGGGAAGGGTACAAAGTTTATCTCTTCATCTTCCCACTTGTTTTTCTTCTTGAACTTTCTCCATGTTTCTTCATATCTCCATGTGCCGTCCTCAAAGAAGAGCGTATTGCCGTCAGCCCATTCATTATAGCTGGGTGTCCAGCTGTTTTCTATCTCTCTGGGATAACGGAGCTGTTCCTGAGTATCATCGAATGTACGGAGCATATCCATGCACTTTTCGATGTTTGCATCATAGAGGTTGCTTACCAGCTTACCGCTCTCAAGACCGATAAGGGGCTTACCTGTTGTAGCGATAAATGCGTGGTCAAGGCCGTAACCGTCAAACGCATACTTTGCGTTGTCGGGATCTGTGAACTTTCTTGCCATTTCGATGCACTTTGACCATGTCCACTCGCCCTTTTCAAACAGCTCCCAGGGATCGTCAAAACCGTTTTCTTCAATGATGGACTTTCTGTACCAGAGCAGAGTTGCAGGGTTTACGTCAACAATAGGCGTATAAACCTTACCGCCCCAGTTGAACTTGTCTATGATCGACTTATAATCAGCCCAATCCTCAGTATTTGTATCAACAACACCGTCGATTGTCTGGAAAAGATTCTGATAGATTCCGTAAGGGTAGTTGGATGTTTCAAAAGGGAATGTATCGGGTGATTCATCCGACTGAACCAGCTTTGCAAGGTCAAGGTATCTGTTGTTGTAGTTGGAAACCTTAACATTTACGAAAACATTTTCATCTGCCACTGTTTCATAGCCTTCGGGCTTGTTCTTAGGAGTTCCGTAAAGCGTCTTGAAAAGCTCTACCGCAGGCGATGCCTCCTGAATATCATACCACGCCATGAACTTGAGTTTCGTATCAACTTTAATGTCCTTGTAATCTTCCGCTACAGAAACGTTGTCTACGGCACTCTTTACATTTTCGTTAGAAGACATTTTCTTCTGACTGCCGGTAGCTGCTCCGCCGCTTGTTGTTGATGCGGCGCTGTCCGTTCCTCCGGGTGTGGAATTCGTGCTTCCCGAGCAACCCGTAAACGCTGTCGCACCCATTACAAGAGCAAGAGCGGCTACTGAAATCTTTTTGGTCGTTTTCTTCATATAATGTACCTCCGATACGGCTTTATAAACCGCTTAACACCTTTACATTATATCAAATTCAGAGCTTTCAATCAACCATTAGTTAATCCAAACTTTAAAAACTTTTTTGTGGATATATAACAACGAATTTTGCGTTTTCACACCGTTTACACGGTGTTTAAGTTAATTATCTTTATACATCTGCGAATAGCCGAGTTTTGTGAATCCGTTTCTTTCGTACAGCCTTACCGCTCTTTCGTTGTCAGGCTCTGTTTCAAGACGGATTCTTGCAACATCGGCATATTCCTTTTCAATAAACTTAAAAAATTCTCCTGTTATACCTTTACAGCGATGCTCCGGCTTTACATATATCTCCTCAAGCCACACCACAATACCGCCGGCCTCATTTGAATAGGTAAGTGCAAGCAGAGCAAAGCCGTAAACCTCTTTTTTATCATCACTGCGGAACATAAAGCAGACCGTATACGGTGAGCCTTCCATAAGCACATCGAATGTAAGCTTATGATTTTCATCGGGGATAGGGTGAAGCACAGCTGGAGAATGATAGAAATCATGCTCCATAGCGAGATATTCTTCACGATCAGCTTTTCTTATTTTTTCAAATACCATATTTTCTCCTATCATGCAAGCCCTAACGGGTTAATAAAAAGATACGCAAAATATCCTGCGTAAGCAACGAGCATAATTATACCGCCCGCTCTTGTAAGCTCCTTTTTGCGTAAAACGAGCAGACCCAGCAGTACAGCAGTAGCTATCGCAACTATAGTATCAATGATAAATGCCTCACCGAAGGTCAGTACGCTCGGCGAGCATATTGACGCCAGACCTACAACGAACAAGATATTGAAAATGTTACTGCCGATTATATTGCCTATAGCAATATCCGATTTCTTCTTGAGCGAAGCCGCAATGCAGGTTATAAGCTCCGGCAGTGATGTGCCGAATGCAACAACGGTCAGCGAGATAGTCCTGTCGTCCACTCCTATTACCTGTGCTATGCTCTTTGCGGACGCAACCGTAAGGTCGCTTCCGAGTACGATGCTCACAAGTCCTATAAGAGTGATAAGTATCAGAACAGGTATCTTGTCCTTTTCGGTAAGCTGCGGCACTTCATCTGCCGAACTGTCGTCACCCTTCTTGTAAAGGTAGAACAGATAGCCTAAGAACGCCGCAAAAAGCACCAGCATAATCACGCCGTCTATCTTGTCAAGCCCTCCGCCTATCCAGCCGAGCAGCAGTAATACGGCTGTAATGAATACAACAAACGGTATCTCGAATTTAAGCGTGTTCGGCTTTATCTTCAGGTTTGTTATCAGTGCGCTGACACCGAGTATCAGCAGTATGTTCATAATATTACTGCCCACCACGTTACCTATCGAAATAGCCGCCGCATCCTGAAACGCCGCACTTATACTGATAGCCGCCTCAGGCGCAGAAGTTCCCATCGCCACTATCGTAAGACCTATTACTATCTGCGGGATTTTAAATTTAGCCGCAATTTTTGACGCACCCTCGACAAACAGATCCGCACCCTTTATCAGCATAGCGAATCCCACTATCAGCACGCCGAGCGAGCATATAACATTTGCATTTATATTCACGCCGACCATACTCATAACATACAGTGCAGTGCCTATCACAAGAGCGATTATCGCAATTAACATTTTCTGTCCTCTTTCTCTGTTAACACATTAAATTTTTCGGTTACACGAATGACGGGCAGTGACGTTCCATAGAAGCGACTGCCCGTACATATTGATTTTTACCGCTTACTGCTCTCCGGCAAGCTCCTTGTAAAGACCGATATACAGCTTAGCCGACTGCTTCCAGCTGAAGTCCGCCTTCATAGCTCTGGTGACCAGCTTGTTCCACTCTGTCTTGTTCCAGTAGCAATCCTTCGCTCTCTTTACCGCATAGAGCATATCGTGAGCGTTATATGACTGGAAGGTATAGCCTGTACCGTTCTCATCTCCGCAGTCAACTATGCTGTCTGCAAGACCACCCGTTTTGCGTACTATCGGGATAGTGCCGTAACGCAGAGAGATCATCTGTGCAAGTCCGCACGGCTCGCTCTTACTGGGCATAAGGAACATATTCGCTCCGGCATAGATTTTCTTTGCAAGGTCAGGGATATATCCGCAGGTGAACGCCACTCTGTCGGGATATTTCCAGCGCATCTCGTGGAAGAACTGCTCGTACTGAGCCTCGCCCGAGCCTAATATAACTACCTTGTAGCCGAGATTTATTATATCATCAAACACACACTTTACAAGATCAAAACCCTTATGCTCAACAAGTCTTGATACCATACCGAGAACCGGCTCGTCACCCTGGGGAAGTCCTACTTCTTCAAGCAGCTTCTGCGTGCATATCTTCTTGCCTGCCTTCTTTGAAACCGTGAAGTTTGCAGGGATGGAAGGATCTGTAGCAGGGTTGTACATATCCGTGTCTATGCCGTTCAGGAAACCGCAGGTCTTGTACTGCTTGTCCGAAAGCGCCCTGTCAAGACCGTGTGAGAACCATGGGTCAAGTATTTCCTTCGAATATGTCGGAGATACCGTTGTGACCTTGTCTGCAACCTCAATGGCGGCTTTCATAAGGTTTATATCCCTGTCATATTCCATAAGAGAAGCGAAGTGCTTGGGTATACCCAGAACATCTTCGAGTATCTCCATACCGTATCTTCCCTGGTACTGAATGTTGTGTATAGTAAATACATTCTTTATGCCCCACAGCTTTTCATCGTTTCTGTAGAAAATGCTGTAGTATACAGGTATAAGAGCACACTGCCAGTCGTTAGAATTTATTATCTGCGGCTTGAAGTCGATGACCTTGAGCATTTCAAGAACGGCACGGGAGAAGAAAGCATATCTTTCCGCATCGTCATAATAACCGTAAAGTCCGAAATCACGCTTGAAATAATACTCGTTATCAAGAAAATAATATGTAACATTATTTATCTTTGCTGTGAAAAGTCCGCAATACTGATTTCTCCAGCCTACCGGCACAGAAAAATTAGTAACATACGTCATCTGATCACGCCACTGCTGTTTTATCGTATTCACATAGAGAGGTACTACAACGCAAGCCTCATGGCCCTCTTCAACGAGTGCTTTGGGAAGTGAGCCTGCAACGTCCGCAAGTCCGCCCGAAGCCGCTACCGGCTGAGCTTCACTTGCTGCATAAAGGATCTTCATGTTTTTCCGCCTTTCAGCCACGCAGTCTGATTTTCAGTATGTGGCTATTTTTATAGTTTCTTATTCCTATTTAAAAATATATCATATTTCGTTTTCAAAATCAAGCAAAATTTGTCTGCCTTTATGTCGAAGAAAGAAAAATCGGAAATAATAACTAAATATTTCAATTTCTCTTGTTCATTTTAACAAAATCGCTCTCCGTTGGTATTGCATTTTTATCTAAATCGGAGTATAATCTTAATTGAGGCAGTTGTTTTCACGAATTTTCATAAACAATTGTCCGCCTTGTACAACATAGAAAAGGAAAGGTGTCATTACAATGGCTGAAAAAGAAATTACTTTACTTGACGTTATAGACAGAGCGCAGCTGCAGTCCCTGCAGGACGCATTTGCAAAGGCTACCGGTATGGCTGCATTGGCTACAGATAAAAGCGGTCCCGTCACCCAGCTTTCATGTCCTACCGATTTCTGCATGAACTATACGAGAAAATCGAGCGTAGGCTGTGAGCGTTGCAATCTCTGCGACCTTAAGGGCGGCGAGCAGGCAAGCAGAACAGGTAAGCCTGCGGTATATTATTGCCACGGCGGACTTGTCGATTTTGCATCCCCGATAATCGTAAACGGTAAACAGATCGGCTCGCTTATAGGCGGACAGGTTCTTACCGAAGAGCCGGATCTTGACAAGTTCCGTGCAATAGCAAAGGAGATCGACGTTGATCCCGATGAATATGTAGAGGCTGTAAAGAAAGTACCGATAGTTTCCGAAGAAAAGGTAAACAATGCCGCCGAGCTTTTATACAAGATGGCTCAGGCACTTTCACAGGTCGGCTACGAAAAGTACCGCATAACCGAGGAGCATAAAGAAGCGGATATTCTTTTCGATGAAGTACATTCCGACTACGAGGATATAAACGGAAATGTCGACGATCTCAATTCCTCTATCGAAGTTCTTTCCGCAGAGTTCGACACACTTCGTGAAAAGGCTTCCGAGTCAGCAAAGGCTGTCGCACAGACCGACTCTATACTCAAGTACATACAGAATGTCGCTACACAGATGACCCTGCTCGGCTTCAATGCGTCTATTGAAGCAAAGCACGTCGGTGAGGCAGGCGCAGGCTTCAACGTAATAGCACAGGAGGTAAGACAGCTTGCCGAGCAGACCTCCAACCAGACACGGAGCATTGAAGATGTGCTTGGCAGTGTCCGTTCATCAATTTCCGCTATTGATAAGGAGATCACCTTAGCGGTAGGAAAGATCGAAACCAACATCGCTACAGTAAAATCACTCAGCTCAAAAATCGCACAGACCTCAGAAAAAATCGACAAAATCAGCAAAAACCAGAACTGATTTTATTTTGACTAAGATATTAAAATCGGGACGCACCACACGATGCGTCCCGATTAGTCTATTGAAAAACCGTTTGTTATTAAAACTGTACTGTAAAATATATCGCCAACACTGCTTAAAACAATTTCCTTACCAACAAGGTATTAATAATTTCGTGACCTTATCAGTGCAACTGCTCTAACATTGACTCTTCAAAAAAACGCCACTAACCTGAGATATATGTACTAACCTGCGGACGTGTAGCGTTAAGCGTCCCTGCATTGACAGGATATACAATGTTCAGGTGGTTATTCGAGTTCCGCCAACACCCCAGCGGGGTAAGGGTATGGGTAAGGAAAGAGGGAGCCAAGAGGGAGAAAACCTAAGGGACAGGGATAGGGGCAGCAGTCCCTCTCCCTGATCCCTTTGGTTGTCTCCCTCTTTCATATTGACAGGTGCATCGATTTGAATAGCGAACCCGAGAAGTGCTATCCGACAAATAGCACTATCGGTAGCTTGCTATCATAGGTGAATACTAAAAGATATAACTGAAGCACAATAAATAACAGACTTCTTCTACAATCTGAGCGGGACGCACCACAAAATGCGTCCCGATTTTTTACTTATCATACGGACTGTCAAATTCCCTCTCCGCCTTCTCTACCGCCTGCCTTAGAGTAAGCCCTGTAAAGAACGGTGCGTTAAGATACCTTCCCGACTTTTTGTCATCGACAAACGCACCTACCGCAATACCTTCAAAAAAACACGGCGGCTCTTTTCTAAGAGCCGCCGCAGCAGTTTTATGATTATTATTCAACCGTCTTGTTCAGTTCTGCGAGACGAGCGTCTATCTGACCCTGGTACGTAGCACGGAACGACGTATAGGATTCACCTGTCATGTAGGGACCCTTTGTGAGCTGCTCTACGGGGTTATCCTGGTTGTCCTTGGTTGCAATATCCTGACCGATACCGTTCTTGAAATCAAACACTCCTGAGAATGTCTTGGGATCCTTCATTGTATCAAGTCTGTCAAGCAGTGTATCTGACCAGTCGTATTCTTCCTTTGACTGCTCTCTGCCTGCCTTGGTGATTTCCGGATCGTTTGAAGCTACTAAGTTGGAATAGATCCATGCCTTATAACCGTCAATGTTCTTAGCACCGGCAACGAGCATTATAGAATCCTGCTTCATGCTCTGATAATACTTGTCTGCGCCGTCCATCTGGGGGAACGGAACAAAGTTGACTTCGTCATCTTCCCACTTGTTTTTCTTCTTGAACTTTCTCCATGTTTCTTCATATCTCCATGAACCGTCTTCGAAGAAGAGAGTGTTGCCGTCTGCCCATTCATTATAGCTGGGTGCCCAGCTGTTCTCGGTATCTCTGGGGTAACGGAGCTTTTCCTGAGTGTTATCGAATGAACGAAGCATATCAAGGCACTTTTCAATGTTTGCGTCATTCATATGGCTTACCAGCTTACCGCCCTCAAGGCTTACAAGAGGTGTACCTGTCGTGCAGACAAAGTTATCTTCGGGGTTATAGCCGTCAAGTACATACTTGCCGTTTTCGGGGTCGGAGAACTTTCTTGCCATTTCCATGAATGTTTTCCATGTCCACTCGCCCTTTTCATAAAGCTCCCAAGGGTCGTCAAGACCGGCTTCTTCTACAACGCTCTTTCTGTACCAGAGGTAGCTTGTAGGAGCAAGGCTCATGATCGGGCAGTAATTCTTTCCGCCCCAGTTGAACTTGTCGATAGCGTCCTTATAGTCAGCCCAGTCATCTGTTGTAAAGTCGATTATACCATCGAGCGACTGGAAAAGGTTCTGGTATACGCTGTAGGGGTAGTTGCATATTTCAAAGGGGAAGCAGTCGGGCGAATCATCAGACTGTACCAGCTTTGCAAGACCTGTGTATCTGTCTGCATATGTTGTAACCTTTATATTTACAAATACGTTTGCATCGTCAACCGACTCATAGCCCTTAGGCTTGTTTGCAGGTGTGCCGTAGAGCTTCTTGAATACCTCTACTGCGGGAGATGCTTCCTGAATGTCCCACCAGGCCATCCACTTGATCTTTGTGTCAACCTTGATGTCCTTATAGTTCTCAGCTGCCGATACGTTGCCTACAGCGCTCTGTACGCCTTCATTCTCCGACATCTGCTTCTGTGTCTCGCCTGTTGTTGAAGCGGTCGAACTGCTTGTTGCTCCGCTTGCGGCAGGTGTGCCGCTGCCGGAACAGCCTGAGAAAGCAGTAACGGCAGATACGAGTGCCATTGCACCGGCAATTGCCTTAGTATACTTTTTCATTTATGATCCTCCTGTAAATTTCCCACACGCAAGTGGGTTTTTGCATATTGTTACATATAATATTATAACAAATCCGCAGTCTTCCAGTCAATAAACAAATTGCAGTAATTTAGCTAAACCGTTTTGTGTAAATAGCACAATTTACACGCGAAAATTTAGGTTAATTAGCTAAATTTGATTATTTTCCGTTAACGGCTGAAGCTGCCTGTAGGTTTCTCGCAAGATAAACCTATACCCCGTACCTTGTCGGCACGGGGTATCGTTTTTTGACTGCTTTATTGAATTGTTGTCGGCTGACGGTAAATCAGCAGTAATTTTATAAGACGTTCAGCGTCGCTTGTTTTATCTCTCGGAATAAAGAAATGTGCATTACCGTCTACCCACCACCATGTAGAGCCGATATTATAGCATTCAATGTCAGCGGCACCATCAGTATAATAATCATACAGCGTACTCATTTCAATCAGCTTTTTTGTATCACTGTACTTGAAATCACTTACCATTATGTCCATAGGGTCATAATTATAGCTGAACAGCGACATCAGAGTATAAGTATCCTTATCCGCTTCGCTCAGGGAAACCGTAAACGCATCTACCTCCGAGTAGAACTTGTCTTTACGGGATGTCATTTCCGACTTACCGAGCAGTGCAATCGTTTCGGTGCAGTTTTCTCTTATTTCAAGGCTGAATGCGTTGTATTCGGAATTATCGTAATGGTTGCAGAAGGCAAGTCTGTAAACCAGCTTTCCGCTGTTTTTGCCGGCTTTGTAATCATTTTTTATCGCTTCGAAGAGTTTTTCGTTTACATTTCTGTCAAGCGTTTTTCCGTAATAATCTCCGCCCTTCTCAAACACATACACTTCATTTACGCCTTCTTTGTCACAGGTTTGCTTGAAGGTATCATAATACAAGTCTGTTTTTGAGAGCGTAAGGCGTAATTCATAAAGTGCTTTAGCGTAAGCGTCGTAATTTTCAGATGAAAGCGCCAGCCTGTAGGTACGGTACACTTTTTTACCGTTTTTCAGCCTGTAGCTGAATTTAACGGTACTTACAGTTGCATTTTCATACCGCTCGGCTTTAAAGCTTTCGCCGGCAAGGAAACAATACTTGTTGTCAACAAGGAACTTGTTGTAATCCACAACAGCCTTTTTACTATCTTCGTCCTCAAAGTATATCGTTTTATAATCGTTATTGCCATCGCAGTAAACTATGTTGTATGATGCACTTGCGCCGCTTACTTCGGAAGCATCGGGGACACGGAAGAACAGATCTCTGAAGCCAGAACTATTGAGAACTGTAAAAAGCAGCAGCGATGCGACAACGGTAATAACAAATCTCAGCACTGACTGCCATATCTTTTTGAGCTTTCTTCCGTGTGCAAGCTCGGCAAAGAAGTAGCCGACCGCACACAGCGATATTATCACTATCAGTGTCAGACTATCCGTAGTAAGAACCGTCATGTTGCTTATTCCGACCGCCGCTGCGATTATACCGGCTATAAGTGCAAGCGTAATTATGTGATAAGCCGATTCAAATGCAAAATGGTTGCCCGTATTCTCAGCCTTGCGGTACTTATTAGCAAGATACGCCAGCAGTACAAGAACACCCGCCGATATAACAAGAACAACGATAGTGTCTATGCTGTACATATTGAACAGATTGAAATTTTCGTAAACATCGTTATAAGCGTTCATCTTAAGCATCAAGAATGAGATCAATGCCGCAAGCACCGTTCCGAGCGGAGGAACCTTGCCGAATATATCCGTCATATATCCGTCAAGCTGTTCACCTGCCACGGCAAATACCGGAGCGAATACCGCAAGCGTTGCAAACACAGCCACTATCATCGCAAGAATCGTGTACACCACGCTGTCGCCCGTTCTGCCCGTGCAGGCGTTGATCAGCACCGCAGTAAGATACACGAATACCAAAGCTGTGACCGCCGTGATAAAAACAAAGAACACAATACCCGCTATATCCTTAAGATAGGTTTTTTCGTTTACAAAACTGAGGCAGATTGAAAGGAAGCCATCCGTTTCCGAAGCTGAAAAAATCTTGTCGCTGAGTTTTGTTCCCGACAACGCTGTCACCACAGACGCTATTCCGCCCATAATAACGGTAGGCACAACGCTTATCACTGCGCCGACACCGAGATCCGCAAAAAATCTCTGACTGTTTGTAAGCGGAAGACTCAGGTACAGGTCGCTGTCGCACTTTTTCAGATTATATCTGAACACCGACACAACGGTAATTATTGACATGACCGCAATCGCACAGAATATGAGCGCCATAAAGAAAGTATCTGCGTCAAGGAGCGTTCCCAGATTGTTAAGTGCATACGTTTTGTACTCGGCTAACCTTCCCTCCACAATATCATTGACTTTTCCTACTGTATATGTAAGGCATACCGCCATTACCGGCATACCCAGAAACGCAAAGATCAGATTGAAAACCAGATAGTTGAAATTTGTCCTGAGTTTATACAGAAAATATCTGCCGAAAAAACTCTTTTCAGCGATCGAGTTTTGAGCTGTCATATCCCTGTCCCTCCATCTCATAAATAAATATCTCGTTAAGCGTGAGCGGTATCACATCGCAGAACTTCGCACCCTTTTCACGCATCACACGGCAGATCTCATCGCTGTCGCCGTTTACAATAAAGTTCTGTACACTGCCTATCGTGTTTTCCGACAGGATTTCAAGTTCAGCAAAGTCAGTGGCCGTCTTTGCATTGTCAAATGCGACCTGCACCTTATGGATACTGCCCTTTACACTGTCAAGTTCACGGTCGAATATGACCTTGCCCTTATGAACAAGACCCACGCTGTCACAAAGCTCCTCTATCTCGGTCAGATTGTGCGACGAAATCACTACTGTGCTTTCGTTTTCCGTCATAGCGTCAAAGAGCATTTTTCTGACGCTTATTCTCATAGTAGGGTCAAGTCCGTCAAAAGCCTCGTCCAGCAGAAGTATATCTGTCGATGCCGCAAGTCCGCACACGACCGCCGCCTGCCGTTTCATACCCTTTGAAAATGTTGACATACGCTTGTTCTGCGGCAGATCTATCGCTTTCATAAGCCTTGAAAATTTCTCGTTTGAAAATGTCGGATAGAATATCTCGTACATTTTTCTCATATCCTCAGGTGTCATATTTGCAAACTGCTCAACATCATCGCTCACATAGAACACCTTCTGCTTAACTTCGACATTGTCATAAATCGTATTGCCGTCTATCGTTACACTGCCTTTGTCCTGCTTGTATATTCCTGCAAGGATACGCAGCAGTGTGGATTTTCCTGCACCGTTCGAGCCGAGCAGACCGTAGGCGCTTCCGCTTTTGACGTTCAGTGTCATCTCGTCAAGTGCAGTGAAATCATCAAATTTCTTTGTCACTTTATCCACGTTTATCATATTTTTTCCTCCTCACTAAAAACGTTATCAATTACCGCCGTCATCATCTCTTTGGTAAGGCCGGATTTCACGCCGTCCTCAACAGCCTTGCGAAACTCCTCCGTTGCCTTTTCAAGCACCGCAGAGGAATATTGCGACCGCTCAGCCACATAACTTCCCTTTCCGGGAAGCGAATATATAAGCCCCCGCTGTTCAAGCTGTCTGTAGGTTTTCTGCACCGTGTTCGGATTGATAGTAAGCGCCTTTGCGACCTCACGCACAGCAGGCAGCTTTTCGTTTTCAGCCATTTCACCGCCGATTATCAGCTCCGCTATTCTCGCCTCAAGCTGCTCGGACAAAGGAATGCCGCCCTGCAATCTTAAAGAAAACATTCTTTACCGCCTTTCTTCTTAACTGTACTATCTATGTTGGTACAGTTGTATGATAACATACATTTCCGCATTTGTCAACAGTTTAAAGCGATTTTTTCCGACCCGACACGTTTTAATATCGGTCGGAAGCATACAGTTGTACAAACTGCACAATTTTCGCAATGACATTTCTACACACGTATTTCATTTTTCACGAAAAATCCCTTGTATTTTTTCCAAAATCCGTATATAATGTATTTATCCGAATTTTTGATGAAAGGATAAAAGGATAAAACCATGAAAACTTACACTTGCAAAAACATACGAAACATAGCCCTCGCAGGACACGGCGGCAGCGGTAAAACATCCGTAGCGGAAGGCCTGCTCTACAAGTGCGGCGAGATTGAGAGAATGGGCAAAGTATCGGACGGCAACAGCGTCTGCGACTATGACCCCGAAGAGATAAAGAGAAAGATCTCACTCGGTACTTCGCTTGCTTACTGCCAGTGGAAAGACGTTAAAATAAATATTCTCGATACTCCCGGTCAGTTTGATTTTGCCGCAGGACTTTACGAAGGAATCAGCGCCGCAGAAAGCGTTGTAATAGCGCTTCCCGCAAAGGACGGCGTTCAGGTCGGCACCATAAAGGCTTACAGAGAGGCAGTAAAACACGGCAAAGCGACAATGTTCGTTGTCACCCGTATGGAAGAAGAAAACAGCAACTTCTACAAGTGCCTTGAAGAGCTTAAAACGCAGTTCGGTCCGTCCATATGCCCTATAGTAGTTCCCTTTGACAAGTACGGCACCGTTGAAAGCTACATAAATCTGCTTGAAATGAAGGCATATACTTATGACAACGGCGTTCCTACCGAAGTACCCATGCCTGCGTCGGAAAACCGTCTGAAAGGTCTGCGTGCCGCAATGGCTGAGGCTGTAGCCGAAACTGACGAAGAGCTTATGATGCGCTACTTCGAAAACGAGGGCGAGGACTTCACCGAGGCAGAGATAGTAAAGGGACTTCACGACGGTATACATAAGGGTTACATCACACCTGTTGTATGCTGTTCGGGCGACACTCTTGCAGGCATTGATATGATGCTCAACACCATTATATATATGCTCCCAAGCCCCGATGAAACAGACGGCGAGCTTTGCGATGACGGCTCAAAAGTACAGTATGCGAGCCGTGACACGCTTGAAGCAAAGGTGTTCAAGACAGTAGCCGACCCCTTTGTCGGTAAGCTCAGCTATATAAAGATAGTCAACGGTACTCTTGCCGCAGGAACAGAGGTTGTAAACCGCACAACAGGCAATCTTGAAAAGCCCGGTAAGCTTCTTAGTATGCAGGGCAAGAAAACAGAGGATATGATTGAAGCCTACGCAGGCGACATAGTAGCCACAACAAAGCTCAGTGCAAACACGGGCGATACGCTCACTGCATCAGGCGATGAAACGGTATTCGCCGCAGAAAAATACCCCGTTCCCTGCTTCTTCAAGGCTATCTCCGCAAAGGATAAGAATGACGAGGGCAAGATAAGCAATGCGATAAAGCGTATGGTCGAGGAAGACAAGACATTAAGCTACGACCACAACCACGAAACGCATCAGCGTATATTAGGCGGTCTTGGCGAACAGCACCTTGATGCCGCAATTTCAAAGATGAAGGCTAAATTCGGTGTGGATGTAATAGTTTCCGACCCGATAATCGCCTACCGTGAATCTATCCGCAAAAAAGTACAGGCTGAAGGCAAGCACAAGAAGCAGTCGGGCGGTCACGGTCAGTACGGTCATGTAAAGATTGAATTCGAGCCTTGCGACAGCGACGCTCTTGTATTTGAGGAAAAGGTTTTCGGCGGAAGCGTTCCGAAGAACTATTTTCCTGCCGTTGAAAAGGGTCTTGTAGAATCGACAGCACACGGTGTACTGGCAGGCTATCCTGTCGTTAATTTAAAGGCTACTCTGCTTGACGGCTCATACCACCCTGTAGACAGCTCCGAGCAGGCGTTCAAAATGGCGGCTCACATTGCATACAAGCAGGGTCTTGCACAGGCACAGCCCTGTCTGCTTGAGCCTATCTGTCTTGTAAAGGTAATTCTTGACGATGCAAGCACAGGTGATATAATGACGGTCATCAACAAGCGCAGAGGCACTGTTCTCGGTATGAATCCCAGCGAGGAAGAACAGGGTATGACCGAGCTTGACGCTCAGATGCCCCAGTCCGAGATAACCGACCTTGCAACCGTTGTCCGTCAGATAACCAGAGGCTTAGGTCATTTCACCGCTCAGTTCGACCACTACGAGCAATTACCGCAGGCTCTTGAAGCCGACGTAATAGCCAACGCTCCCAAATTCTCCGAATACGAAGGCTAAGCGGCAATGTGCCGCCCCAAATTCCGCCTTTAATAACGCTACATATCTTTAAAGGACGGCAAAACGGCGGGAATGATTTGTAGTGCTGACGGCAAATCAAACGAAAATGCGGCAATGTGCCGCTCCAAATTCCGCCTTTAATAACGCTACATATCTTTAAAGGACGGCAAAACGGCGGGAATGATTTGTAGTGCTGACATCGCATAAAACAGCATAATAAAAACAGACGTGAAAGCACCTTGCTCTTACGTCTGTTTTCTGTTTATAAGTAATTAAATTTTGGTCTGTGTAGCCCAATTATCAGTGATTCCTCAAATAATAAATGTTGCTTTGGAACTTCAAGTTGACAAGCATATAAACTGCTTTCTTCAAGTTCATTTATTTGCTCTTTGGATAGTTTGTTTCTTAATCCTCCTGAATCTTTTCTAAAATGTTGAGCTACTCGATCAGATATGTTTCGGTTATATGCCGCTCCAATATAGAGAATTGCTCCGTTACGAACAAATGCATATAAACCTCTTCCGAGTTTTCTTTGTTTAATTACAGTATAATCATTATTTCCTATACTTTTATAACATTCTGAATACTGACACACAAAGTCAAAAATATGATTTCCGATTAAAATTTTCTCACTCATTTTTAAATACACCTTTGGCATTCCGAGAATCAGTGGATTGATTTCATTTAAGCTATATGCTCCTATATTTTCTATAACCAGTTGATCGCCAATAGCAATTTTTTCTTTGCCGGTTAAAGTAAATAATAAATCAGATTCCTTGCAAGTATTACCATAAATTCTTTGTCCTGAATATTTTAAAGGATTGTTGCAGCATTCAAAACGGAAATCTGCAGTTTGAATATTAGTCTTTGGAATATGTAATGTAGAACCGTCAACAACGAATATATTATCAGTTCCGTTTTTCTTCACAGCAATAACTTTTGTGTGATATTCAGCACAATTTCTAACCAAAGAATTACCGGGTTCAAAGATAATTTGAATATCTTTTGTACATACTGCACCAACTTCACCTACGTAATCATCAAAACTCCAAAAGCCATTTTTGGAACCTATCTTGTAGCCGCCTCCTATATCAAAGTATTTCACACTATGCAAGTTGATATCTTGGCATATCTTTTCAAGCTGCATAATTATATCTCTATATATCGAAGGCTCACGATTGTTTCCGGAAATATGACAGTGTAGGCAAATTATATTTTTAGTATCTATTTGTTTAAGCGAGCTTTTTACTTCACCTCTTTGGATTTCTAAACCAAATCTTGATTTTTTATTGTGAAATCTATCATCACCTGTTATGAAGTCCAAATTCACTCTAATACCAATTTTTACCTTACTACCGTTTTTAATCCATTCTAATAATTGATCATATGTATCTATAATTAATATGCTACCTTTGTACTTAGAAAAATCTTTATAAAAACAGCCATTTACTATTATACGAGAAGCACTAATACCCTGTTTTTTCATCAGTTCGTATTCGTAATCGGAACAAACTTCAAAAAAAGAACCTAATTCATTCAAAAGTTCAATAATGGCAGGATTATAGTTAGCCTTAACAGAGTACGCTATAATATCGTTTCTGCCGATAGATCTAATGCTATTTTGAAAAGAAAGAAAGTTAGCTTTGACATTTTCTAAATTTAAAAGATAGTACGGAGTGATTTTTGGATTAATGGACATCTGTAATCTCCCTTTCCGAGTTCGTTGAAATAATGATATGACATTCCAATACAACCCCCATTACAAATAAACAGATATTTACATGAAAAACATAGAGAATCCTTTTTTACCTTATAATCACTAAAGACTTTTGCCCTCTTACAATTTATGATTTGATTTAAATTATCTTTCAACAAATTGCCAATAGGAAAGTCGGTCAAGCATGTGCAGGGATAGACCGTAAAATCAGGGTATACATAGACTTTGTATTTTACATCCCCACAATTTGATTTAGGAAAACTTATATTATCGGAAATACGAGCCATATATTCGTCAAGCAGATTAAAATCAAACAACCTCTTGATGCTTAAGCGAACCTCCGCATTATCCAGAAGATAGTTAACCAAATCATTCCACTGGGTTACAGAAAGAACATTGCCTTTGTCGGCACAACCAAAAGGAAGAAGGGGAGAGATTTTCCAGTACTGCATATTTTCAATTCTATTTATCTGCTCACAAAGTATTTTTATATTATCGTAATTGTTCTTTCCTACAGTTGTTGATATATTATATCCGATATTATATGAATTTAATTTATTAATTGTATCTATAATTTTGCTGAACACATCTAATTTACCGTTGCTACGTAATTGATTATGAAAAGAAGCTGTCCCATCAAGTGATATTTGAACATGGAAATGCTTATTCTCACATCTTTCAATCCATGAAGATTCCGTTCCATTAGTGTTTATTGTAATTTTCTTAAAATAAGATTGACAAAGAGCGATTATTTGCGGTAGATATGGGTGTAATGTTGGCTCTCCGCCTGTAATTAATAAATGATAATTTGAAAAGTCATTTGAATGAAGAACAGATTTTAGATTATCAATATCAAGATAATTGCGAGATGCGTTTTTCCCTCTGATACAAAAATTACAATACAAATTGCAATCGGTATTCAATAATAAATATAACTGCATTAACTATCACTCTCTTTTCAAGGACAATTCATTCTCATGTAAAGCTAAAGTTAAATATGAATTCTCCATTATATCACATGTTTTGCTATAGTCACAAGTGTCGCATTTTGAACCGATCATAATTTCTTTATAATACGAGCGAATGACCATCATATTGCTTATATCGTTAAAATAAAATACCGGTGTTTCAACATAAGTTGTTTGTAATGAGTAACCTTCGAGAAAGCAAGGAGGAAAATCAAGCAATTTAATGCTATACTTTCCGTTTAATAATTTCATTTGTTCGTTAATATAATTCTTTAGGTCTTTATCTGTTGGAAGTATTACATTGTTTTTCTTTGATTTTGTTGTGCTATTTAAACGAGCTATAACTATTTCATCAGGAGTAAATTGATATTTTTTAATAAATTCATCAATATTGAAATTGCTTTTAATAATCTCATCATTAATTATATACTTAATCTTGTATCTGTATCCGTTTCTATTCAACAATTTGATATTTTCAACGGTTCGTTGAAATGCTCCGTTCACTTGTGTAATTGCATTGTGCATCCTCTCATTTCCATGAAACGGAATAACAAAACAAGTTTTCAGCGATTTATTAATTTGCAATTTTGAAACATTCAGTATACTGCCATTACTATATATAATTATATCAGATAGATAATTACTTTGCAATATAAGCAGCAAATCATAAAAATCAGGATGAAATGAAGGCTCGCCTCCATTTAATACAATCAAATCTTTTTCATCGGGCTTGAGTTTTTCCAAACTGTTTATTATTGTATTTACATTCATATTTTTTCCGTTTATGCAAGTTGAATTTGAAAAACAAAATATACAGTTCAAATTGCACCGATATGTGATATTAAAATAAAAAATTCTATTCATAAAAACCACCTATGAAGAAAGGCTGATCACAATGGATCAGCCTTTCCTGCTCATCTGCAATGTTGATAATCATAGCCGCCAGCCCGAGACTTTTTCATAATCTTTACGGCTCTTGGATTCATTTTGTCTAAGTCAATGCCTTTGTCAAATAAGCGATAAATATTAGTATTCACTTCGGTTATAGCACCTAAAAGCCTTTTAGCGCGCACACAAGTGATATTGTCTATTTTTTCAAATGATCCTTCGAGAATCGCACTAGAAACACAACCGCCCTTACAAACTCCAAAAAAATTACACTTTTGCTTACATTGCTTAACTCTCTCTGAACTTATTGTTGCCAATCGTACATATGCAGGTGTTTTAAAAGCGTCAGATATAAGGTTTGTTGATTCAATATTTCCAATGATGAAATCATCCGTATAAGGTCTCCCACATGGATACAAATCACCATTGGGATTTAAGCAAATACGATTATGTATACAGGAACCACCATATTGTATACAATACAAACGATCAGAAACCTTGAGCAAATCTTCATATGTACGCATTGAAATATTGCACTCTTTATCATAAAGCCAATACTTGTACATTTCAACCAATGCATCAACATATTCATTAATATCCAGTTCAAACTCAGTATGGTCTTTAGCATTTCCACTCATAAATAGAGCTAATACTTTAAAGTCGAAACATTCATTCTTAAACCACTCATATGTCGATCTCAAATTCTTGATGGACAAAGCACTCTCTACGCACAACACACCAAATCGCAAGCCGAATGATTGCATATCTTTCAAATTAGAGTATACCTTTGATGTGTTCATTCGTAAATCATCATTATGCGGACCGTCAAAGGATACACCCACCGAAAACTTAAATTTTTTGAACAGTTCAAACCATTTTCTATCAAGTAGAAGTGCATTTGTCTGAATTGAATTCTTAAAAATTAAACCTTCATTTAGAACTGATAATTCCTGTTGATATTGCAAGATACTTTCAAAATTTTCAATACCCCACAAGGTTGGTTCGCCGCCATGAAATACGACATGAATCTCTTTATACTCTTTAGAAGCAATCATCATCATTCTTTTTGCTGCTTCAACATTCATTATCGTGGAATCGAAACCTTCTTCGGCATGGTAGCAGTGCCTGCATCTCATATTACAATCGTTAGTTGGTTTTATCGTTATAGCTATTCTATTACCCATTCAAGTTACCTTATGACTTAGTCATCATCATCATCGTCATCGCTTCCGCTGCCCCAGCCTTCTTCACCTTCATACCAAGCAGCCCAAGCCTCAACGGTCTGAGTTTCACAATTTGTCTTATTGATAGATACAATATTTTCCATATTAAAACCTCCAAAATCAATATAATCAAGTATTTATATATTAATATTATACCGTTACTTTTGTTCCTTGTCAATACGCTATGTTGCTTTTTTATATAATAAATTTAGAAACTCCAAACACCCGCACCTATCATACCCTACAGCACAGTAATACCCCGTACCATAAAAAACGGACGGCTAAGGCGGATAAAACCGCCGTCACCGTCCTTTAGCATCACTTGAGATTGAAAATATCAATAAGTCCTGAAGCCGAGAATATATATCTGTTCCGGCATCCACAGCTCAAACACAGCAGGCTTCTCCCTGTCGATTCCGGCAAGCACAGCCTTGTCAAACTGTGCCGTCACCGTTTCAAATTTGGTAACATCTACCGTTGGCTTCACCTCAGCCTCGCATAACGTCTTTCCGCCGTAACGCACGGTTATTTTGCCCGTGTTGACACGGCTTCCGCACACTATCTCTATACTGTCTGCGTCACCGAGTACACAGTTGTTGTAGATAAGTCCGCCGCCGAGCATATAGTGCTGTTCTGACTTTTTGCTGTATTTCATTTTCGCCCCGTATTTGCCGTTGTAATTTTTCGCCTTGATGCCCTTGCAAAGCTCTCTCGGGGGTATTATTTCACCGCTTACGTTGATCGTTTTTGTAAGCCTTATATCCTCGCTTGACGCACCCGCCATAAAGGTGTATCTTCCCTGCTCTACAGCAAAACGTTCACGGCTGACATCGTAGAATCTCAGTTCCGACTTTTTTATATCAAATTCAAAATGCTTTGTACTGCCACCCTTGATATGCTCACGGGCAAAAGCCACAAGCTGTCTTAGCGGACGTTTTACCGACGGATTTTCCATACGGAAATATATCTGCACTACCTCGTCACTGTCCGTTTCGGAAACATTTGCTACATCAAGCGAAACGCTTATAACATCACCGTTTTCCCTTACGTCAAAGTCCGAATATTCAAACTTTGCGTAGCTAAGCCCGTATCCGAACGGATAGAGCGGTTTTCCCCTGTAGTAAAGATATGTCATATCGTTTTCGATAATATTGTAGCATTCTATAGGTGCAAGCTCATATTCGCTTTTATACCACGTCTGTGCCAGTCTGCCGGCAGGAGAATATCTGCCACTTATCACATCGGCGAAAGCATTTCCAAGCTCCGGGCCTGCGTGAGTGGTATAGATTATAGCCGGCATATATTCCTGCTCCTCGCATATCGAGAACGGATAGCTTGACACCACCGCCATTACGCATTTGTTGTTGGCACTGTAAACCGCTCTGGCAAGCGCAGAATCATGTGCAGGCAGTGACAGCGTCTTACGGTCATACATTTCACGGGCTACTATCATCGGATCGTTTCCAACGCAGACTATGACCGCATCGGCTTTTTTCGCAAGCTCTGCGGCACGCTTGATACCGTCCGATATGACCTCCTCGCAAAACAGCTTGTCATCGGTCAATCCGTACTGCCTTACAAGCGTCAGCTTTCCATTTTCATCGATGCCCAGTGCCTTTCCGAAATAGGTACGGTACAGTACCTCATCTCCGTGTTTCTGCGGTTTCATTATTTCCTGCGAATACCAGCGGTAAGTGCTTTCGCTGTCGCACTTACAGGTGTTTTCCGTTATGTATTTGTTGTTGTAAAGCGAACGGTACGTTGTTTCATCGTGACCGTATTCCGCCTTTTCAAAAAGTGCCCTCGGATCGTCCTTTTCGTAAATCGCACTCACCGTATCATCATCTGCAACACCGAGATATTTTCCCGTCAGCTTTGATTTTATTACTATATGATCGCAGGCATTATCATATTCTGCTTTTTCGTATCTTTCTTTTATTCCGTCGAATATTGTTGTATTATATGAAGAATAACCTGTATACCAATCCATAAGATTGCAATTACCGTTCATACCGACCACAGCCACGCTACATTCATCATAAATCGGCAGTATGTCGCTACTGCGTAGTAATACCATCTGTTCCAGTGCTGCTCTGCGATTGAGGCGCTTATGCTCCTCATTGTCAATCATCATCTCGCACACATCTGAGAATGGATGTTTTTCGTCAAATTCACCAAGTCTGAACCTTGCAAGCAGGCTGTTATACAGCGCTTTGTCTATATCCTTTTCCGACACAAGTCCGCTGTTTAATGCCTCAAACACCGCCGCCTCGACCACGTCCTCACAGTCGGTCATAACGTCCGTACCGTTCTTTATCGCAAGGGCTATCGTTTCTGCGTGGGATTCGCTGTATTCGTGGAACGTTACATTCTGCGAGAAATCGCCGCCGTCAGTTACCACGAATCCCAGTCCCCATCTGTCTTTGAGGACTTTCTGTATATCCGGATTTATAACCGCCGGGACACCCGAAAGTTCGTTATATGCCGCCATTACAGAGTATGCTCCGCCGCAGGTTATCGGGCGTTCAAATGCCGCATAGTAATACTCGTTGAGCGTCCTCATATCGACATCGGACGAGGCAGTTCCACGCTCGTTTTCGGTATTGTTGGCGCAAAAATGTTTCAGCGTCGGGATGGTCTGAAGGTACTCCCCGTGCCTGTTCGCAAGCCCTTTTGTGTATGCCGCCGACATTTCTCCGGTCAGAAACGGGTCCTCTCCGTAGCCCTCCTCATTTCTGCCCCAGAGCGGATTTCTGCACAGGTCAACGGTAGGCCCCCACAGCATCAGATGGCCGCTCGGGTGGCGTTTGTTCAGCACCCGTGCCTCCTTGCCTGCCGCAAGTCCCGCCTTTTCCATAAGCTCCGTGTCAAACGTTCCCGAAAGCCCGATGGGCTGGGGAAATACGGTCGTCGGCTCATCGGGGTTTCTCGAAACATATCCCCTTGCAACCTCCGCACCGACATACCACTCGCCTATATCAAGGCGAGGCACAGCCGCCATATGACTTGACATAAGTCCTGCCTTTTCCTTGATTGTCAGCCTTGATAAAAGGTCCTTTACTCGCTCGTCAAACGACAGCGAGCTATCCCTGAATCTATACTTGTTTTCCATGTTCTCCTCCGTCTTGCAGTTGTTGGCTTTTTACGCAAACTGCAATATACATCATCGCTATCATAGCATATGTAATCGTTTTCGTCAATAGCAAAATATGCTTTGAATAAATTATTATGGCTTTATTTTTTATATTCGGGCGTTTTCAGTGTTGATTTTTTGCTTTCAGTGTTAATTCTTCTTTGTTTTTGTGTTGTTCTTCTTCGTTATAGTGTTGATCTTTCACGTTTTAGTGTTGATCTTCTTCGTTTTAGTGTTGATCTTCTTTGTTTTTGTGTTGTTCTTCTTCGTTATAGTGTTGATCTTTCACGTTTTAGTGTTGATCTTCTTCGTTTTAGTGTTGATCTTCTTCGTTTTAGTGTTGATCTTTCACGGTTTAGTGTTGTTGTTCTTCGTTTTAGTGTTGATTCTTCACATTTTAGTGTTAATTCTTGATTTTCTTGACAAAAACAAGTATAATATAACCAGTAACATTAAGGAGAGTGCTTATGCAAACCGAAGAGCTGATTGAATTAGTATCCGATATCAGAAAAATCAAATCGGAATCACAAACAATAGAATTGAAAGCTGCCAAAATAAATTGTCCGACAAAACTATTTGATACTCTCTCATCTTTTTCCAATCAAGACAACGGCGGAATTATCATATTCGGAATTGACGAATCAAACGATTATGAAATTTGTGGTGTTTATGACCCCCAGGATTTGCAAAAGAGAGTTACCGAACAATGTAAGCAAATGGATCCGGTTGTACGAGCACTATTTACAATGTGCAGTATGAATGGCAAAACAATCGTTTCAGCTGAAATACCCGGGGTTGATATATCTGAACGCCCTGTCTATTACAAAGGTGTCGGACGCTTAAAGGGATCTTATATACGAGTCGGCGAATCAGATGAGCTGATGAGCGAATACGAAATTTATAGCTATGAGGCTTTCAGAAAAAGAACGAGAGATGATATAAGAGTAGTAGATAATGGCAATTTTACAATGATCAACGAAGAAAGAATGGAAACATATCTGAAAGCCGTTAAAAACGAAAGGAAAAATCTTTCTGATAACCTATCCAAAAGCGAAATACTTGAACTTATGGGAGTTACAAATAACGGAATGCCGACTTTGGCAGGATTGATGACATTTTCAATATACCCGCAGACATATTTTCCTCAACTATGTATTATTGCTATTTCTCTTCCCGGCACCGAACAAGGCACTATCGGAATTGACGGTGAACGATTCTTGGATAATATGAGAATAACAGGAGCTATTCCGGATATGCTTGAAGAAGCGGTAGAGTTTGTTCGTAAAAACAGTCGCACAAAAACAATAATAGATGATAACGGACAACGCGTTGATAAGCCGGAATATCCAATAAAGGCAGTTCGTGAAGCTGTACTAAACGCCTTGGTTCATCGTGACTACAGCATACACACAGAAAATATCCCAATTAGAATAGAGATGTATCGTGATCGTATGGAGATAACCAACAGTGGCAGTTTATACGGAAAAATATCTATAGATGCATTAGGCAAAGTACGACCTGAAACAAGAAATGCCGCTTTAGCCAATATATTGGAATTGCTGAAAATCACAGAAAACAGATACTCCGGTATACCGACAATGCGAAACGAATTTGCTAATGCAGGTCTTCCTGCTCCTCGGTTTTCAGTGGTACGCGGCGAATTCAAGGTTACAATGAAAAACGGATTTTTTGTTGAGAATGAGCCAATCGACCGATCCTTATTGGAATTCTGTACAATACCTCGTACAAGAGATGAAATTGTTGCCTTTATCGGAAAATCCAGAAACTATGTTATGTCAAAAATAGTCGCTCCTCTTGTTGAAAGTAATGAACTAAATCTTACTTTTCCGGAAAAGCCTAAAAGCCCCAGACAAAAATACTTCAGCAACAAAAAATAATATTAAAAACAACGCAGTGCCGCTACCAACAGCACTGCGTTATCCTTATATTCACTTGAATTATCCGCCCTTATTCTATTTTCGGCATCCATTTACCCTTCCATGTGTACAATGCCATAAGCACGACGCCTATTACCCACGAAACAGGGTACAGCAGATAAACGCCGTCAATAGTCGGGAAAAGCGGCACTACGAGCCATATCCAGAATATTCTGAAAATGCACATTGCGAACAGTAATATCAGCATCGGAGGAATGCTCTTGCCCGTGCCTCTTACAGCCCCCGCAAGCACATTCATTATTGCAAGCAGGAAATAGAACGGACAGAAGTATTTCATTGCGGTTTCGCCGCAGGCGGCTACTGCGTCATCGTTTGTGAAAAGCCTTATAATCGGGTCGGCAAACACAAGCAGCAGGATGCCTGTTATGACAGTATAAACAACGCCCATACCGAGTGCTGTCCACATACCCTTTTTAACACGTTCGGGTTTATTCGCACCGTAGTTCTGACCGACAAAGGTAGTCACCGCCATACTTATACTAAGCACCGGCAGGATGTTGAAGCCGTCCACCTTAAGATATGCGCCGAAGCCTGCTACCGCATCCGAGCCGAAGCTGTTGACGCTTGCCTGTACAAGCACGTTTGAAAAGGAGATGACCATATTCTGAATGCCTGTAGGCAGACCTATCTTTATTATCCTTATCGCCATATCCCTGTGCACTTTTATCTGACGGATAAACAGCTTATAATCCGCATTTACCCTCACCATATAAATTATAGCCATAACGCAGGAAACAAGCTGGCTCGCATCGGTCGCTATCGCCGCACCCTCTACGCCCATACCGAAGCCTTGTATCAGTATAAGGTCAAGTGCTATATTGACAACTGACGCCGCACCGAGATATAACAGCGGTCTTTTTGAATTTCCTGCCGCATTGAATATTCCGGCACACATATTATAAAGCACGTTGAACAGCAATCCGCCGCAGTATATCTGCAAATAGAGCGATGCGCCGTCAAGGATATTATCCGGCGTCTGCATCCATACGAGGAACAGTCTGCTCATAAATACGCCCATGACCGTCAGCACAAGGCCGATTATAACTGCGATTGCCATAGCCGTATGTACCGCTCTTTTCACATCGTCCTTACGCTTTGCACCCATGTACTGCGATATAATAACGCCTGCGCCGACCGATGCGCCCTGGCTGAACGCTATCAGCAGACTGACGATAGAGCCGGTTGAGCCTACTGCCGCCAGAGCCTCCTTGCCCACGCAGTTTCCTACTATTATAGAATCGACCGTGCTGTATAACTGCTGTAAGAGGTTGCCCAGTATCAGCGGCACGGAAAATATAAGCAGCTTCTTCCAGATAGAGCCCTCTGTCATAAGGACCGTTCCGGATTTCTTTTTCTCTTTTATATCTACGCTCAAGTTAAACTTCCTTTCTTCATCCATAAATATTATACTCATTTAAAAGAATATGTCAACTTCCGTTATCACTGACGTTTTGTGCCACAGCATATTGAACTGTGCTGCAGATTGTGATAAAATGTAAATAGCAGAAAACACGCCGAAAGGATATGATAAATATGACAGACGAAAAGAAAAAAGCTCCCGTACAGCCCGATGATAAAGGCGACTACAGACAGTCTGCCGACAAAGAGGAGGCTATATGGGATATGAAGCAGGAGCTTGAGGATTATATCGAGGATCAAGGTATTTATATAAGGCAGTAAAATATAGAATAAACCGATTTGTCCTTTCGGGATTGCTATGCGATAAGAAAAGGCTGTTCCGGTGTCTAAAGCGGATACAGATAACATGAAGCCGTATATATCCGTGTTCCGCCCGATATTTCAAAAACGTACCCGATGACATAAGAGAATCTGCAGGGGCGATTGAAGAAACGCAAAAATAAGCTTGACAAAGCACTTTAACTGTGCTAAAATCATTTTTTGTGAGTTCGCAATATCCTCACTTTCCGTCAGAAGACGGATAAATCAAAACTACGAAAGGACAATTCAATATGCGAAACAAAAAAGTCCTGTTTATCACACAGGGAGCCGTTATCGCCGCAATCTATGTAGTGCTGACCTATATTGTCAGCCTGCTGGGGCTTACAAACGGCGTAATTCAGGTGCGTCTTTCCGAGGCGCTCACGATCCTGCCGGTGTTTACTCCGGCGGCAATTCCGGGACTGGTTGTAGGCTGTATCATCTCCAACATACTGACCGGTGCTGTAATATGGGATGTTATCTTCGGAAGCCTTGCCACACTCATAGGAGCGGTTGGCACATATCTTCTGAGAAAGCATCACAGGATACTGTACCCCCTTCCGCCCATAATTGCCAATACTGTTATAGTACCGCTTGTACTGACCTATGCTTACGGCGTGCCGGACGCATTATGGTTCTCGGCGCTGACGGTATGTGCAGGTGAGGTCATCTCCTGCGGAGTTCTCGGTCTGCTCCTGTATCACGGACTGGACAACAAATATTGCAGACGTTTGTTTACCGCAAAGGTTTAATAAACAAAACAGCTTGAGCCGCTATGATTATATCATGGCGGCTTTCGTGCAACTTGTACATTTATTAACGTTTTTTTGGTGTATTCCACCAAACACACCGCTTTACTTCTTGACTTATTACAGCATTTGTGATAAAATCAGATTATCAAAATGTAAGTTCAAGAGGTGTTTCTTATGAAAAAAAATAAAGGCTGGTTAAAAAATAAAGTGCAGAGCCAGGTAGTTGTAATAACATTTTTATGCGTTGTCTGCTGTATAATGATGCTGGCTACCGTTGCCGTATGCACTGTCAACATTCTGACAATGGCAGGTCACGACGACCCTGTTTATCATTCTTCGATAATGCTGTCACTGATAATCGAGGGAATTGCGCTTATCGTTACTGCGGCATTTATCCTGCTTTGCATTTATGTAAAAAAAGCAATAGTAAAGCCTATCAGAAAAATCAGCAACGAACTTAATAACTTCTCAGAGGGTATTCTTTCCGCTGAATTTGACGTTAAGATAAACGACAGCGATATAGGAAAGCTCGCAGGCTCGCTCAATACTGCAAAGTGGTATCTGAAGAAAATGGTCGATGAGCTTACATATCTGCTGACTCAGATGTCATACGGCAACATCAGCTTTACCATTAACTATGATTACAAGGGAGAATTTGCTCCCATAAAGTCGGCATTTGAGCAGATACTCGTCACTCTCAACGACTCGGTATCAAGCATACAGAAGGCAGGCACAATGCTTTATGACGCATCAGAGCAGGTTTCGAGCGGTTCACAGGCGCTTGCACAGGGTACAAGCGAACAGGAAGCCTCTATCCGTGAGTTGTCAGACTATGTGCAGGATATTTCAGGCAGAGTAAACAAGAATGCCGAAAACGCAAAGAATGTAAGCGAAATTTCAGATACGGCAACCACCGACCTTAAGGAAGGCAACGCAGAAATGCAGAAGATGCTCGCCGCTATGAAGATCATAGACGAAAAATCAGCCGAGATCGAGAAGATCATAAACACTATCGACAACATCGCATTCCAGACAAATATACTTGCCCTTAACGCCGCTGTAGAGGCCGCAAGAGCAGGTGAAGCCGGCAAGGGATTCGCCGTTGTTGCAGACGAGGTAAGAAACCTTGCGAGCAAGTCCGCAGAAGCCGCACAGACAACAAGCGAGCTTATCGGCAGCACTATAGAGGCTGTTTCAAACGGCACGGCTATCGCAGATTCAACCGCACAGACTATCGAAAGTGTTATGGAACGTTTCAGCAATGCAAACGCACTTATCAACGAAATATCGGACGGCTCGGCACAGCAGGCAACTATGGTTGACCAGGTGCTTTCAAGCGTAAGCCAGATTTCAGCGGTAGTTCAGAACAATGCCGCCACAGCTGAGGAAAGTGCAAGTGCAAGCGCACTTACAGCCGCTCAGGCGAAAGAGCTTCAGAAGATGGTCAAGCAGTTCCATCTGCGTGAGGACGGTCAGATTCATCTTGAAGGCCCTATGGAAGAATAACAGAAATAGCAAACAAAAGCAGGCTGAAAATGCCTGCTTTGTTTTTAGGAGAATTATATGACTACACAGGAATTTGAATACAAGGGAATGCACTGCAAGAAATGGCTTTCCGATAACGAAAAGGCGAAAATACAGATAATTCACGGGCTTGGCGAAATGTCGGAATACTATGAGCAGTTCGCCGAATATATTACAGCCAAAGGAGTTTCGGTATATCTTTGCGAATACCGTGAACACGGAAGAACGGCACTGCCTGCGGATATAGACAATATCGTTCAGACTGCGGCAAAGGAATGCGGCGATTTTTCGTCATACGTTCACTCGGAAAGTGACACACCGCTGTTTCTGCTCGGTCACAGCCTGGGCGCACAGATGGCTCAATATGTTATTTGTCACTGCGATAGCTCGCTTTACAGCGGAGTTATACTTACGGGCTGTCCGTATATACATGATACGAAAGCGCTTTTGTCGGACATAGAAGCGGAAATTTCCGAAAAAGGTGCAGATGCTCCGAGTATGGATGTATTCCTGAAGCTGTTCGGAAAGGTTGCGGAGCCTTTTCCGGAAAAATGCACGGTATCCTGGGTGACATCAGACCTTGAACGTGCTTTATATTACGAAACTCTCCCGTATACCAACAAAATGTACAGCTGTCGCTTCTACAGAAGCTTTTTACAGCTTGCAAGCGAAGTACAGTGCAAGGATTATCTTAAGAATGTTTCACCGAAACCGCCCTTTCTTTTAATGAGCGGAACACAGGATATGGTGGGCGATAAAGGTGCTTATGCAAAAGAAAAAGCCGGTCTTCTTATCGAAAACGGCTTTGATGTCAGACTTGAAATATTTGACGGAATGCGTCACAGTATACTGCAGGAAGTGCAGAGGGAAAATGTATACCGTTTGATTTATGAGTTTATAAGAGAGAATATATAACTGAAGCATCCGGTTTTATCCGGATGCTTCATCGTTCTTATACTTTACCCTTTCCTGAGTAGCAAAGGTAAGTCTTTTTGATCTGCGCTCTGCTCCTGCTCCGTATCAGTACGCTGTCGCCGTTGTCCAGCCTGAACTGTTCGTCAACCGCCGTGACATGATCCATATTGATGATATAGCTCCTGTGGCATCTGAGAAAGCGTGACTTTTCGTCAAGCATCTGCTGTTCTATATCATCAAGCTTCATATAAAGCGGATATTCTTCATCGACAGTGTGAAGTATACAGCGGTTATTGCGGCTTTCGATATAGATAATATCGCTGTACATAATATTGACATAGCTGTTGCGTACCTTTATCCTGATATAGTCCCTTACATAATGCTCAAGCACTCTGTCAAGAACGCTTTCTATTCTTTCGCTGCTGAATGGCTTCAGAATATACCCGTTTGCCTTGACGCTGTAGCTTGCTATTGCGTATTCGGGAGTGATAGTAGAGAATATCAGCAGGTTATCGTAACCCTCATTTCTGAGTTTTCCTGCAACGTCTATCCCCAACTCATCCCCGACATATATATCCATAAAAACAATATCGAAAACTGTTCCGTTTTCAAAATCGGAAAGCAGTTTTGCGCCTGTTTCGTAGGTAATGATACTGCACGTCATTTTACGCTTCTTGAAATATTCACTTATCAGAAATTTAGACAGTAAGCAGTCTATAACACTGTCATCGCATATCGCTATTGTCATTACTGATCGATCCTTTACCGTTTCGGAAATTATCTACGCTTATATTTTAGCATACTTTTAACAGCAATGCAATACTACCGCAATGTAATTCGAAAATTCAATAAATTCGACAAATTATATACTGTGGGTTTATCCTTTCACGCCCACGTTCCGTTTCTGAACACGGGTATCTCAGTGCCGTCCTCGCAAATGCCTGTTATATCAAGGTCATCTGAGCCTATCATAAAGTCAACGTGTATTATAGAATCGTTTACGCCAAGAGCGTGAATCTCGTCAAGAGTCATATTTTCGGCTCCCTCGATAACCTCCTGAAAGCCCTCGCCTACCGCAACGTGACAGCAGGCATTCTCATCAAAGAGGGTATTCATAAACAGAAGTCCGGAACGGTTTATCGGAGATTCCTTAGGAACAAGCGCAACCTCGCCCAGCATTGAAGCACCATTATCCATAGCGAACATCTTCTTCAGCATTTCCTCGCCCTGCTTTGCTTTACAGCCGGATACCCTGCCGTTTGTGAATTCTACCTCAAAGCCGTCTATCAGGTTGCCCGACCAGCTCAGAGGCTTCGTAGCGACAAGTCTGCCCTCGCACTTTCCCTTCATCGGGCTTATGAACACTTCCTCTGTCGGCATATTCGGAACGTAAGCCGCTCCGTTTACACGGTTTATGTCAGCCGCACCGCACCACTTTGCCCCGGGAATAAGCTGTACAGTGAAATCTGTGCCGTTACTGCTACTGTATCTGAGGGATTTAAAGCGCTTGCTGTTGAGCCAATCGGCTTTTTCCCTCATAGTATCGGTATGCTGTTTCCACACCTGCTCCCAGTTTTTATTGCCGTCAAGATAAACGCAGGAGAAAATTGCGTTCCAGAGTTTTTCCACTGCGGTATCGCTGTCATCGTCCGGGAACACCTTCTTTGCCCATTTGGGTGAAGCGGCGGCAACTATCAGCCACTGGTGCTTGCCGTCTATCTCATCACGGTATTTCTTGAGCACCTTTGAACGCATCCTGCCTACCGTTGAAATTACGTCCGCAGGAATGCCGCTCAGCTCATCAGGGTCGGCAGATTCTATAAAAATCCTTGCAGGCAGGTCCTTCACCATCTGCTTCTGTCTTTCTTCTTCCCAGCTAAGCACAGTACCAAGCGTTTCTACCGAAGCGTTTTCGTAATGAAGCCTTTCTACAGCGCCGCAGCTCCAGAACATTTCAACATAGCTTGCTCCGGCATTGTAGCACTCCTTCGCAACAAGGGTGGCAAGCTCGTATTGGTCAACCTCGGCATAAAGGCGTACCTTCTGCCCTTTCTGAACGTTTGCGCCGACCTTTACCATTAGTTTTGCATATTCGCTTAACATATTTTTATCCATCTGTAACCTCCGTCGGTTTACGGTTTTCCCGTTATTCTCTGCATTATACGGCGAATTATCCGTTAGCATTATATAACCGACATTAACTATTATAGAACTCTTTGCCTGCCGTGTCAAGAATATCTTATCGGTGTATATTCTTCCTCAATTATCGCAGAATAGGACAAGGAGGTAATTTTTATGGACGAAATGTTTTGTTTTCAGTGCCAGCAGACGGCACACAACGAAAAATGCAACGGAAAAGCAGGCGTATGCGGTAAGAAAAGCGATACCGCAAAAGCGCAGGACGAGCTTATCGGCGCACTTATAGGTCTTGCAAAAGCGGCGGAGTGCGGTACTCCTACGGACAGCACAGACCGCCTTGTTTTGAAAGGGCTTTTCACGACTATCACAAATGTCAGCTTCAATACAAAAACCGTAAATGAACTGACAGCAGAGGTCGAGGAGGAGAAACGAAAAATTTGCAAGAGCAAGGTTGACAACTACGACCTTTCAAGGTTATGGGAAGCAAGCGATGATATTCGCTCGCTGAAATCGCTTATTCTGTTCGGCATCAAGGGTATGGCGGCGTATGCGTATCACGCTCTTGCACTTGGTAAAGCCGACAGCGAGGTAAATTTCTTCTTCTACACGGCACTCAGGGCTATTGAGGGCGAAAGCGATCCGGACAAGCTGTTAGGCCTTGTGCTTAAAACAGGCGAAGTGAATTTCAGGTGCATGGCGCTTCTTGACAGTGCAAACACGGAAAGCTACGGTAATCCCGTGCCTACTGTCGTTCCTCTGACGATAGAAAAGGGTCCGTTTATAGTGGTCAGCGGTCACGATCTGCATGATTTAAAGCTGTTGCTCGAACAGACAGAGGGCAAGGGCATAAACATCTACACCCACAGTGAAATGCTCCCTGCACACGGGTATCCCGAACTCAAAAAATACAAGCACTTGAAAGGCAATTTCGGTACGGGCTGGCAGAATCAGCAGTCGGAATTTCATAATATTCCCGCTCCGATACTGTTCACCACCAACTGCATTATGCCGGTAAGACAAAGCTACAGCGACAGGGTTTTCACAACATCCGTGGTATCTTACCCTGAGCTTGTCCACATCGGTGACGATAAGGATTTTTCGCCCGTTATAGCAAAGGCTCTCGAGTGCGGCGGATATGATGAGGATAAGGAAATGACCGGCATGAACGGCGGTCATACAGTTATGACGGGCTTTGCGCATAATGCCGTACTGTCAAGAGCGGATGAGATAGTAGCGCTTGTAAAGCAGGGAAAGATAAAGCACTTCTTCCTGATAGGCGGCTGTGACGGCGCAAGTCCGAGCAGAAGCTACTATACGGATTTTGCAAAAGCAACACCGCCGGATTCGCTTATCCTGACGCTCGCCTGCGGAAAGTACCGTATAAATGACCTTGACCTCGGTACAATCGAGGGTATACCGAGAATACTCGACTGCGGACAATGCAATGACGCTTACAGCGCTATAAGAATCGCACTTGCACTTGCGGATGCTTTCGGCTGTTCGGTGAATGACCTGCCGCTGACGCTTGTTCTGTCGTGGTATGAGCAGAAGGCTGTCTGCATACTGCTGACGCTTTTATATCTCGGAATAAAGAATATTTTCCTCGGCCCTACTCTGCCTGCGTTTATTTCACCGGGAGTGCTTGATATACTTGTAAAGAACTACAACATCACGCCGACCGACATTCCGGAAAAGGACCTTGCGAAAGCGCTCGGCAGAAAATAATCACACAAATATATAAAATCCGCCACAATTCAGGTATTGATTTTTCCTGCCTGCTGTTATAATAAAGCTGTAAACAAGGGAAATTGCAGGGGCTTACCCTGTACGGTGCCGAAAAGAACAAGGAGGAAAACCATGAGAAATTTTGACGGATTTTATAAGGGTATAGACCTGGGCGGTTGGATCTCGCAGTGTGGAAGCAAGTACAATGACGAGCATTATTCTGCCTTCATAACCGAAAAGGATATTGAAAAGATAGCTACAATGGGACTTGATCACGTCCGTATGCCTGTAGATTACAATGTTATCCAGACGGATGACGGCGAAATCATCGAAAGCGGAATGGCTTACATTGAAAGCTGTGTCGGCTGGTGCAAAAAGCACGGTCTTAATATCGTTATAGATCTGCACAAGACCTGCGGATATATCTTTGACGATCCGAGCTATTGCGGATTTTTCGGCAACGAAAAGCTGCAGGATCAGTTTGTATATCTGTGGCAGGAGATAGCAAGGCGTTACGGAAATGACAGTCATATAGCGTTCGAACTGCTCAACGAAATCACAAGCGCAGATTTCACAGATTCGTGGAACAAGATAGCAAGCCGTACCGTAAAGGAGATAAGAAAAATAGCGCCCGAAACAAAAATAGTCATCGGCGGTATCTTCAACTCGAGCATTTACGGGCTGACGCTCCTTGACATTGATTGGGATGAAAACATAGTGCTGACATTCCACTGCTACAATCCGCTTGTTTTCACTCATCAGGGTGCCGGCTGGGTAGATCGCCTTGATAAGTCATACCGCACAAAATTCCCTGCTACAGCCGAAAAGCTTCTTGCGGACAGCAGAAAATATTTCGGTGAGGATTTCACTTCGGATTTTGATGGTATAACAGGTATGATCGACAGCGGCTTCTTTGTAAAGATGTTTGCCGACGCTGTAAAGGTAGCGGAAAAGCTGGAGCTTCCTCTTTACTGCGGTGAATACGGCGTAATAGACAGAGCTGACCCCGAAAGCACGCTGAACTGGTTCAGAATGATAAACGAAGCATTTGAACAGCTTCATATCGCCCGTGCGGTATGGTCGTACAAGGAAATGGATTTCGGCATAACGGACGAGCATTATGCGCCGATTTATGACGAACTTATAAAGGTACTGTAAAGCAGGAGATTAAAAAACCGATGCCCAAAAAGCATCGGTTTTAGCTTTAGGAAAAGTATTGTATTTGATGTACTTCTGTTATATCATTCAGTTCAGGCTATGATAGCAAGCTACCGATAGTTCTGTTTGTCGGATAACACTTCTCGGGTTCGCTATTCGAATTAATACACCTGTCAATATTAACGAGGGAAAGAACCAAAGAGACTAGGTGCAAGTCTGAGCCTCG